>ERZ1023690.5-NODE-5-length-40386-cov-27.056780_pt1 | contig 40386 bp, 40 predicted proteins | sample MGYA00380347_ERZ1023690 | MGnify/ENA primary metagenome ERZ1023690 (study PRJEB33179, sample SAMN07449029) | human gut metagenome | biome: Human-gut; feature: Human associated habitat; material: Faeces | host: Homo sapiens | place: India:Kasaragod | collected...
AATAAACAGCCTCCGAACCACCTTTTCTATAATTAAATACATTTATTTCTAGAATTTTCATCTCATAAATCTTTTATAAAAGAGCATCTATCTTTCATCCATTCACTGTAACTCGGCACAAAATCTCCATATCGGATAACGCATCATATTCTCCACATCATCCCTACATACCCCCTTCCAATGATTGAATGTATCCCTTTCTCCCAACAAAAGGGCTATCCCCACCTTAATCGTAGGCATAACAGCTTCATCAGACAATAGTTTCCTCAAGTCACTAATATATTCTTCCGTTAAACAACCTTGACGTTTCAATATCTGGCAATAATTAACAAAATGCATAACACTTTTTTCACCAGATGGCTCAGATTTACTTAGCCATTCATTCAACTTCTTTGCATAAGTCAAAATATTATTTTTTTTAATTTGTTCTGTTTCATCTAAAGAATCATAGGCATTCAACATGGCCAGCATGTCCAAATTTGCCATATCATATACATGAGGATTCTTGCCTATCAAGTTACCATACGTTTCAATTTGCTTGCCAAATGGGATGTTGTCACATCTGCTCCATAAGTTATTATTTTGCAAGTATGAGAATGGACTTGACTCATATTGCTTACCTGCCTCAAACTGATGTTTTATATCTATTCTCTCATCAAAGAAATCGCCGAAAAAGGAATTACCATCTTTATCTACGCTCTCCCAAAGAAGTAAATTTAGATTACCTATTTCAGCAAGGGTCAAAGTACTTTCAGAATGTCCAATTCTTACGGACTTACCTGTTCCGATAGTAGCAATCAGAACTTCTATCAAATCATTCTGCTCCTTATCTATTTTAGATAAGTCTAGAGGCTTCGTTACATGAAGTAAATCCAAAACATGCTTTAATTGTCTTAATGCTATCAATCGCTGCCCACATTCCTTGATAATTTCAGGTTCATTTACTTTTAGCTTAATTTCAACACCACCTAACTTTACTTTTCCTTCCTGGCCTAGAGCCATCAAAAATTCCATCTGATGCATACACTCATCCAAGAAGTCTGAACTAACCTTGAAAGATGCCGTGCTATTCTTACCTTGTTGATTGATGGGAAAAGTTAATGTCAACACATTTCCGACATTAACAACAAGATTACCATCCTTAATTTCATTACAGAATTGATTATAAAAAATCCTTTCTCCTACAACCACATCAAGATTCGCCACATTCGTAAAAGAGAAGTTCATCTCTCCAGAAATAGGAATTTCTATGCCTAAATCCTTATCAACCTGTGCATACATATAAGAATCATGCGAAGATAAATACCCCATGCAATCAGCAGGACTCATATTGGCTAAAGGCATAACAAAAGAGAAGTTATTCACTCTTCGCTTTCTTGCATCTTCCAATGTTAACGATTTCATTCCAGAATAGCTAATTTGCTTTCTGCTATCTCCTATAAAGACACGAAGTATTGAGTCAAAACTCTCCAATGATTCAGGAAAAGGTTTCATCTTTACTGCAATAGTCTTTTGTTTATCCTTACCTTTAAGAAGATTTTTGATTGTCTCTGGCAAAAAATTCCTATAAAAAAGAAGAATATCTTTACAATCTTCTTTCATTTGGCAAACGATATAAACCGTCGGATCGGCAAGATAAGCTTTTAAGTCAGTTACATCTATATTGTATTTAAACTTCTCTTTCTTAAATGAACGTACAAGCTTACCTTTAATCTGCAAAGGAACACGCCCCAGAAAAGATTTTTTATCTTTCTGAGAATCTTTGTATAGATTAACGTACCCATCCCAAAATGGTTCCTTGTCATTTTCGGCTATAAACTGGGAGATAACCTTACTTCCCCATATATAGTTTTTCAATGCTAAGATAGCTTTTTCTTCTATATCTTTGGATGTCATACATATAAGCCTTTATGTTAAGCTTTTTCATCTAAAATTTGATAATCTTAGATTTATCATTCAAGAATATTTTAATAGTACCGTCTTGGGATATTTTGATAGCAATACCATTACTTGCCAACCTGCTTGCAGCAGTTTCACCAGTACCTTTGACCGCATTTGTATCCTTCACTTCCATTTTTATAATACATCCATAATATTTCACGGTTCCATCCTGGCATATAACTGTTGCCCCATCACTCGACAAGAATCTTTTTATCAAACCATCGTATTGTGAATCAAATATTTTAAATGGTTTACGAGATACAGTATGGGAAGTCTTAAGTAATTCTCCTATTTTTGCCTCATTCTTGGGTATCCAAATAATAGAACTTGTATCATTTTTAGAACAATATAAGACATAAAACAAAATCGCATTGTATACATCATCGCTAAGCTGTATTTCTTCCCTTATAACATTCTTTATCCATTGATAATCTCTATATCTCCATACATTTTCTTGATAAATAAACTCTATACCTTTAGAAACAATCACCGATAATTCTCTTCCATTATTTGTTCTAAACATAATATCTCGCCGATGTAAAGATTCTACCATCAATGTTTGATTAATTGTATTTTGATAGAGCGAGCCAAAAACATACATATAATGTATCTCGCTCTTTGCATCTGTAAGATAATATGAAGAATTACCATTAACCAAATACCAATATCGAGAATCAATACGATCAGACAACCTCTTTGAAGCATTCAAATACATTACGACTCCATCCTCCAAACGCTTTTTGTAATCAAAGAGAGAGCGTGTCAATATCAAGCCTGTAGAAAAATACTTACCTTCAAATGTGGTTGAACGCAATGCATTAAAATAATCCACTAAGTAACGTATTTTCGATTCATTATAAAGAAAATGAGATGCAAATCTGGCAATAACCAAAATGATTAATCTTTCTCCAAACAAATCCAGTGAATTTTTAAAATGATTCTCACTTGCCTTTAGAAGAGATTCCGAAACACAACTGGCTACAGAATTAAAAATTCTGCCGTTATGGGAAACTCCTATTTTTTTAGCCTTTAGTGAAATACCTAAATAATAAGAGTATTGTCCCAACATAACGCAACATAGGAGCAAGATATGATCGTCAGACACCATATAAACATTCCGCTTAGTATTACTTTTTATGGAACAAATACCACCATCATACCTGCGTATTGGATTAAACTCAAAGCTAACATCAGCAGAAAAGAAATCCTCAAGGGTATGAGCAAGCACCATATGTGAACCTAGGATAAAATTCTGATACCCTTTAATTGTTGAAAATTCTACTTGTTTCATATATAGAAATATAAATTCTTCACTTAAGAAAACACATATTTGCCAAATTTCAAATAGTCATAGACAACATTAGTTATGCTTTAATTTGACTATTACCTACTCAGAACTTAGTTACAATACCGTATGCTTTCTCAAATTCTCCAAGTTTGGCAACTCATTATAGTTACCATACATATAGGTAAGATAGGCATCAGGATTGGTTGGTCCCCAAAACGTATGACCTTCAAATTCGATTTCCTTGAGGGGGAAAATGTCTTTAGGTTTACGTGGTGAAGGCTTCCATCTACTCCCCATCCATTCATAATAATTAGTACAGCATTTATCTGCTATCAGGGCAATAGGAGCTATAATACAATCATTTACCAAGAACTGATAAGACTTCAAGGCAAATGTTCTAAGTCCCAAGCAATGAGGCATCATGGATAGTTTGTCTATAACCTTTCCAGAATATGAGAATATCTTATTAAGAGCATAACAACTTCTACGTAAATGGAATATATCAATAAAGATTCCTTTATATTTATACCCCCAATCCATGCCAAATATGTCAGTTATCGGCCAATCCTCATTTCTTACCTTTGCATGCATAATGAAATACATCGGATCAGTTTGATGAGTTTGCAAGACCAGTTTCTGTTTTGATTCAAATCCATATGTTTCTACAGCCTTCTCAAACTTTTTAAACTCATTCTCTGTCATTTCGATGTCTAAATCATCATCCCAAGGAATAAAGCCTCCATGTCTAACAGCACCAAGCAAAGTACCACTAGCTATCCAGTATTGAATTTGATGCTTACGGCAAAACTTATCTATATCCAACAAAATAGATAGCGCACCGAGCTGTAATTTTCTTAGTTCAGAACCTTCGGGATTAAATTCCTCTCGAAGGCTCTTTTGTAATTGAATATCAATCATAGATTAAATAATATTTTTTTTCTTCAAATCCCAGAAAGCCGCTATCAGCTTGTCATAATCTTCAGTGGTCAATGCACCAATATGTCCTACACGGAAGATTGTATCCTTCATATCTCCTCCATTTGGACAAATCCAAATTCCATACTCATCCTTGATTTTCAAGAAAATATCGTATGCAGAAGCTGTTGTTGGATGCAACGGAGTTACAGCATTAGATAAAGACTCTGAAACAATCTCGAATGGCAAGCCTTTGATGTGCTCACGGAAATAACTTGCCAATCCAGCAATACGTTTGATTTCTGCCTCAACACCACCATTCGCATCTATCTCCTTCAATCGTGCATTGATTTGGCGAAGAATACCTACTGCTGGTGTCCAAGGAGTCTGTCCACGCTCCATGTTTTTCAGGGCAATCTGTAAGTCAAAGTACTGACAAACACACTTTGTGTTGTTTACACGCTGGATAGCCTTAGGAGAAAGCACCATGATTGAGATACCAGGAGGACAAGCCAATGCTTTTTGGCTACCAGTCAACATAATATCTGCACCCAGCTCCTCCATATTGAATGGATCAGCCAAGAATGTGCTAATACTATCCACAATCAAGAAAAGATGGTTGCGCTTGCAGAAATCACTAATCAAGTTGATGTCATAGTGTACGCCTGTTGATGTTTCATGCTTGTTTACAAGGAATGCAGTATAGCCCTGACCTTCATAAGGAGCAAGATGCTCAGGCTTCAAAGCCTTGCCATGCTCCAATTTGATTTCCGTATATGGAATGTGATGAAGTTCCAACAACTCCACAAAACGATGGCCGAAACTTCCACCATTCACCACCAAAGCCTTATCATTGGGTGTCAATGAATTCATGATGGCGGTCTCCATCGCTCCCGAACCTGAAGCCGTGAGGAATACAACTTTGGAATCATCTGAAGCCTTTGCAAACTTCTTGATGAGTCGTTCGTTCTCAAACATAACATCAGAAAACTCCGATGTTCTGAAATAAGGCACTTGCTCAGCGCCTATAGCTCGTACAGCCTCACTTGACTGTACGGGACCTACTGTAAAGTTTATCATTGTTTTTTAAATATTTTCTTTATTTTTCTTTGAATTCTGATTTTAAGTTCACTATAAAAAGGAGATGTATCACCCTTTTGGTAATAGTATAAACATAAAGAATTCTTCAAATCTTTAATCCACTTAATTATTGAGATATTGCCAGAAAGAACATGCTTTGAAAAATCCATAAACTCATTCATTACATAATATGGACTCTCGCGAAGCATTATGCTTGCTTCATCAACATTGCCTTTTAGAACAGACAAAGCCCACTCCAATGGCATATTGACACCACCAGCAAACATACCTTGGTTAGAAGCAGAAAATCGAGGATTAATTTCCAAGAAATATAGTTGATCGTTTTTGTCTAACAAGAACTCTACCTCAAAGCAACCAGAAAAATTCATCGAACGCAACATTTGTTGAATACCAGCAGCGATTTCCTTTGGCGGTTGACATGCTTTATAATACATATAAGTACCATAATCATTCTTGCGCAAGCGGACATATCTTTTTCGATATGGCATATAAACTTGCTGACCACCATTTACAGAAATTCCCTGCCAAGAATCTTCGAATTTCTTGTCTATGAAATCCTCCATCATCCATTCATCCGAGGCAAAGCTATCACAAAGTTCAACTAATTCTTGTTCATTATGAGCAATACCAGCATCTGATTTCCAGTTTGCAAATGAATTGTTCGTCTTGATAAAGATAGGATAAGTTAATTTCTTTGGCAAGCAACCTCTTTTTACAATTTCAAAATTAGGTACTGGCAAGCCACATGATACAGCCAAATCACATAATTTATCTTTATTCAAATAAGGACTTAAATAATTAGCCTTCCCTGAATTGAAAAAGAAGAAGCTGTTTTTTAACTCGTCATACCGCTCATCACAAATACGTATACCAAAGTCTGCCATTAAATACAAGAAATTTTTATGGTTTTCATCACTAAAATTTCTTATAATAAAATCCAACCCTTCACTTGGTGTTGCAAAACAACAACACTCTTTTACATATTTACTATGAAAAAATCCACTATCTTCATTAATTTTACCTATACAGACTACAATCGGATTCAATCCTCCTTTTGCAATAGCTCTTACTATACCCAAAGAGTTAGCATGGGGAAAACAAAATACAATATGCTTATATGACTTCAATGGCTTAAATTTCGCATCAAAACCATTTGTGACGCAATATGTAGATTTATCACTCATAACGTTATCTATTAAGTTATATCTCAAAAAAGTTTTCTTTGTTCATAAATTGTTCCATCACTTGTGCCATGCAAATACTTTCTTTTCTACGCAAACGGGCAGAAGAGAAACGTTTGTTTACTATACAACTGATGAATTCCTGTATCTCATAACGCAAACCAAAACCATCCCATTTATAGAAATACTTTTTATTATCGTTTTGGTTTTCATAGCGCAACTCAAAATAATCCGTCTTCCACCATGGTGCTGGCACATAAGCATATCCCTTGGTTCCTGAAATCACCAAGCATCCTTCTGTTTTTACACCCAATCCTACCTTAAAAGAACAAGTAGCTTTAGGATAATGGAAAACTCCACGTGTATAGATGTCTATGCCCTTATCCATACGAGAATACAGATTAAGATTTTCATAATTGATACCCATCAACTTAATGATAGGCAAAAGAGGATAGCTTCCCTCTTCATACATGGAGCCACCAGCCTGAGCAGGATCAAACTCTCTACCATTCTTGTCAAGAAGCTGAGACAACGATGCCTCTATATCAACAACCTCTCCTATCAATCCAGATTTAATAATCACCATCAAGTGATTAAAGGCTGGACAATGTGCTGTCTTGTTGGCTTCCATTAAAATCACACCATTATCCTCTGCCAGCTGATAGAGTTCTTGCGCCTGTGCTTTCTTCAGCACCATAGGAGTCTCGCAAAGTACATGTTTCTTGGCAAGGATTGCATGCTTGATATTCTCATAATGGCTAAGATGTGGAGTGGCAATATAAACAGCATCCACCTCATGATATAATTCATCAAGACTTTTGCAAACTTTTACACCTGCATAATTGGCAGCGTATGCCATGCTCTTTGCTTCATCAATATCGTATGATGCACATACATTTACGCCACTCACCACACTTGCCTCAGAAGGAAAACGATTAGCAACTCTGCCACATCCGATGATGCCCACCTTCACTTCATCTTGGCTCTCTGCACGAAGCATAGTAGAAGAGATGCCCTGCGTACGAGGAAGATAAACCACTTGACAAAATTCATTTAGATAATCGAATTTTCCTTCCCAATCAGAACCTATGGCAAAGATATCAACATTATATTTCTGAATATCATCAATTTTCTGACCGACATAATCCTCTATAATGATTTTGTCAGCATAGCCTGTAGCCTTTACAGCCTCTACTCGCTCCAGAACATTGTTGCGGACATTCAATTTACCCCTATCTCTGTCAAAGCTGTCATTGGTAACACCTACAATAAGGTAGTCACCTAATTCCTTCGCTCGACGAAGAAGATTAATATGACCTTGATGAAGAAGATCATAAGTTCCGTATGTTATAACAGTCTTCATGACATAAATAATTTATGTTTGAGTATAATCAAAGTTCTTCTTATCAACTTACCAAGCAAATAAGGTACCAATAGAACTTTATTTTCATACTTAGAATACATCTTATAGTTTTCTAAATCACAATTGTAGTTATCCTGACTTATGCCACCTATACTAAAAATAGATACAGCCTCATTTATACGTGCAAAATGATAATGAGAAACAAAAGTTCTTATTACCAATTCTTTATCAGCTAAGATTTTATAACTTTCATCGAAACCGCCCAAGTTTTCAATTATATGTCTCTTCATCATTAAGGATTGATGACAACAAGGCATAAATCGACCTTTAAACAAACATTTTGATTCATAACTTTGTTGGAACTTTTGTTTTCCATTAGGATAGCTTAAATAAACAGCTCCATATACCACATCAGCTCCATCACTATTCTCCATCAATGCCTTGATGCCATCCATAGTGTATTCATCATCACTACCCAGATACATCACCCATTCACCTTTCGCCATTTTCCATCCCTTGTTAAAGGCATCATAAATGCCGTGGTCGGGCTCTGAGATATAACGGAAACGAGAGTCTTTTTTCACGTATTCCTTCACTATTCCGATGGTGTTATCTTTTGACGCACCATCCACAACGATGCACTCCCAATCCTGGTAACTCTGATTGAGCACGCTATCTAGAGCTCGCTTCAAAGTTTTCTCAGAATTATAAGTGGCAATAATTATTGAAACCATATTCATCATTAATAAAGATACTTTAGTATTTTAATTTTATTGCTAAAATAAACTATCCCCCCTGCACAAATAAATGCCAGGGCAAAGACAACCAAAAACTCTATAGCTCCATACTCGTATGGTATAATATGTTTGTCAGCAAGTACATGAAATACCGTAACGGGCACAAAATGGATAAAGTAAATAATGATACTCATTTTGCGCAACACGACATAGTTTGCATTCTTGGAATCTGCTGATATCTTGGCACATATCGTTGGTACAACTATAGCTATCACTGTATTAAGAACAAAAACATATTCACTTACAAAGAATTCCGCTAAAATCGCCCCCCCCGAAATTGCTACCAAGGCTCCTTGAGAGACATTCCATCTCCTTAGTTTTGGCAACAAATAATAGGCTGATTCTATCCAAAAGATAGAGCGAGTAGGCAAATAGAATGAATCCAGATGGAAGCTATCGCCACTGCTCTGCAAATATATTCCCAAGAAGTCAACTATATATTCTCCCTTCACCAAGCTGAAATAGAGCCAAATGAATGCACAAAATGCAAACACCAGGTGCTTATTAAGATAGCGATTCAGCAAGTAGCAGATGATAACACCATAGATCAAAGCCATGATGAACCAGGAACCTTGCGCAGTACCTGTAGTAAAAATCTTAGGAACCAACCACAAGTACCAATCACCCGGATTATGCCTGATAAACTTTGGAAGCCAATGAGGTAGCAGCAAGACTGACCAGCAACCTAGCAATATCAGCAATCTCTTGCAGAAATGCCACAACTTACCCCAATCATCATTGTTGAACTCTATCTTCTGCCAGAAAAGCATAGAAGATACAACAAAGAAGATAGAGACGAAGACCGGACACATCCCTCCAAACCATATTTTTAATGGTTCAGCCGCATAATAGAATGGCCAAGTATGAATACCTACGATGCCCATGCAGCAAATGAACTTGAGTAGGTCGAGATAAGGATAATATTTCTTTTGCATATTTTATTTTGTTCTCAATTTATTTTTAATTCTACAATACCAATAAAAAGCCTTCTGCAACCATCTACGATGAATGGACACAGGATAATCATATAACTCGAAAGAGCAAGTATCCAAATCATCCTTCAAAGAATCAATTTCTTTTACAGATGCCATCATACCAAAGATCAACCCTCCTCGTCTGAAAGTTCTAAACTTACGAAGTCTGAAAATGTCAGGATAATAATTCAAACAATATGTTCCGTATGTCTCGAACTCGCTAAATCCTTGCAAGACACCAGGCTGTATAGCATAGATGCACTTTTCGAACCACAAAGCCCCGCTAGGACATCCCGCTATATTTGCCTGTCCAATCTTTGCAATTAACTTACGCATTATCTTCACATTGAAAATCATATGCTCAGATATAAAGGAATAGTCAGCCTTCTTTGGCATATCAAATAATTTATCTATTGTATAAAAATAGGGGGCATGATGCTCAGTCTTTGGCATAAAGAGATATTTTTGCCCCCCCACATCTTTAAAATTCAAATGATTAAGAGGAATTGTATCTGCATCCCAAACAAGATACTCCTCCTTTGCAAAAGGCGTAAGAGCAAAGCCCATTTTGAGAAATTGCTGGAAGTACCAGCCAACAAGATTGATTCCTAAATGCGATTTCAAAACTTTTCTAACAGCCGCATAACTTAAACCATCTATCAGCGCATTTTCGTCTAATAACTTTAGATTATCTGCAATTCCCTCTAGCAAAGAAAAGTTCGATAACTTTGTTATTACATAAATATGCTCAGGATTAAGGTTCTTATTAATAAACGGAACGTTTTTCTTCAAGAAAAAGCAATTTTTATAAGCTACACAAATAACAATATCCATTACTCAATAAAATTTTTAACCCAATTATCAATTCTTAAATTCAATATACTATCACGAGGTGAAACAGAGGTGTTCTTATCAAGTAAAGATAAATCTAAAATAGGTTTCTTTCGATCTATTATATGAACATAATCAGAATTGTAAAAAGGAAAGTTTACAACAAAAGTATTAGTTGTATAAATATGCTTATTAGCAGCTAAAGCCCAAATCAACCTTGGTGTTGTACCAAATTGAGTCGGATTATCCGTATCTAATACAGCCTTTGATTGTAATATTATCTTATTATACTCTTCAGAAGAATACATTTTGTTTGTTACGAAAGGAAAAGAAAGCTCTCCATTGTTAACTTTGAATTCCTCTATAGTTTCTCTTTTTCGCAAAAGGTACAGCTTAAATAATCTTATCTTCTTTCGAAAAGATGTTGGCGAACAATTTACAACCAATTTTATATAATTAGGTATCCCCATTTTTTGTAGTTGAGAATATACTTGTTTGTATATAGCTAAACGACCATGATGATTAGTTCCAATCGAGGAAATTGAATATTTAATGTCGATATTAGTATCAGCTAAATCTTCCGTCCAATAGAATGGCAAAAAAGATACATTTGGTAACTTTGATTTTTTCACATCATGTAAATCGAAAGAAAACACCTTATCAAAATACTTTGCATTACGAAAGAAGTCATACCATCTGTTACTATCCCATATATAGAGAGATGATTTTAAATTAGGATTTCTTTTTTTCAAAAAAGTCAAAAGATATGGATCAAACGTTGTTCCTTGAATTACAAAAAGAACATCAAACTTCTGATCTAATTCATTGTTTTTACATTGACTAATCCAATACTTTAATGGAATTCTCTTAATTTTCCACTTAAGCAAATTTATAAGTCGAAACAAGAAAAAACCCATTTTTAAAAATGGATCGGATTTGAAATCTTCTTGTATTAAACATGTTACCTCATGTCCTTGATTACAAAGCTCTTCATATATAGGCTTATAAAGTCCCAAGTAGCTAGGTGCTATAAATATAATCTTCATATTTGCTTTTTTTGTGTATATATTTTTACTATAAAAGAAACTATTAATATGGCTATGAGTACTATGAAATTTGACCAACCATCTTTGTTAAATCCAAATATACCTTGTATTATCAAATCAAAGTACCAATAGATTAATGCAAGTTTCCAAAAATGGATTTTTCCTCTTCCTATAAAGAAATAGAAAATTAAAGCAATAATTAAAATAATAGCCAAAGCTATTGGCAATCCAAACTCTATATACAAATCACCAAAGATTGTTTTAAAAATTAAAACAGGAACACCTGTAAATGTTTTCCAAAAGGCATATCCATCTTGTACTGATTCTGCATTATATTCTATACCAAAAATATAAGGGAATAATCTTGTTCCATAGGGATGCATCGTTACTTGGTTCCAAAATTGCAATCCTAGATTAGGAAAACATTCACCAAAATATCTAGCTATACCTGTCAAAGGAGTCTCTGAATCAGAATGAGCTAGTCGCGCTATTGATATAAGAACTGAATAAAATGCAACAACAGAAAAACTTACAACTCCTATCTTCTTAAACTTCCTTTTTAAAGAGAAATTCAGATGAGGGTAAAAAATTATAATATAGAATGCAAATGACCAAAATACAAAGAACAAATTTCCTCTCGAACCTATTGCCAATGCGGAAAAGAACTTACTAAAGAATATTAATCCTAATAATAAGAATGCCCTTGATTGTGATATTTTTTTAGATATTAATCCATACAAAGAATAACACATTACAAACGGCGAAAAAGAATTCATTAAATTAATATTAAAATTAACAAATTTAATAAGAAAGAAATTATTTCCATACAATAACTTCTGTGCAGAACCATCAACTGCGGAAGCTTCATACATAGAACCATATCCCATCTGTGAAGCAACTAATGCATTTGAAAAATTAAGCATCATATATAAAGATGTAATAATTATCCAAATATTTAAAATCCATTTTATCGTATTATTATACGGTATTTCATCCCATTTTATCGTCTTATAAGTAACATTTCTAAATGGATATATTAAAACCATTATAGAAACAAAGCAATATATATATGGAGAAAAATCAATTTCTTTATTATAATTGATTGATAAAACAGCTTCATAAATACCCGTAGAACAAATCACTATTCCCATGAATGCTACAAAAGCATAATAGACAGAAAGTGTATATGTCAAAGACATTTTTCCTTTACGCCCATATCTATTTGAAGCAAACAAATATAATAAAAAATTTAATACTAAACAAACTAAAATAGTCATCTCTGTAGTTTTAATTGTTTTACAATACCAAGTAACTTCGCTCTCTCAGAATTAGACACACCCATATAAAGGATTGAAATTACAGAAATCAATTCAAATATAACTATACAAAATCCCATTGTTAAAAATGTAGTTTTAACTAACATACTATATACAACAATAAAACAGATAGGTAACACAGTCACTCGCATTATTGGAACCAAAGTTTTTGTTATATAAAAAACAATCGGCATACGAGTATTCTTATTTATAAAATATAAGCCTATGATAAAATTTATCAATCCACGCGTCAAGAGTCTTGAAAAGAAGACCCACACAAAAGGAACTCCTATATAAAGAAACAAAAACGTCACAACAAAATGTAAAAGAAAAACACTAGATATTGACAACTGATAATTTCGTATTTTCCCAGTTGCTCCTATACTTGAATAAAAAACTCCAGAAGTTGCATCTATTAAAGTTCCAATTAAAATAATTCTACAGAAATCAACTGCATAATTCGGTACAGTTACAAGCCACAATGAAAGTAAATAGTCCATATAGAATACTATAGGAACTGCAAGCATAAAGAACAGAAAATAAGAGAATTTAGATGATCTGCATAATAAAGAATAAAAGCCACTCATCTCATTAGCAGCATATGACTTAACTAACTGAGGTTTAAACGCAGTTTGATATCCACTAGCAAAACCTGATAATGCATTATTGATTTGATTCGAAAGTCCTAATGCTGTATTTAAAACCACACCACCAAATGCATTAAATATCAATCCTATACCGGATTCCGACAAAACACCAGCCAAACTTCCTATCATATTCCATCCTGTAAAAGATAAGATACTACGGAAATTACTAATTTTATTTTTAACAGTAAAATAACAAAAAGTTATCTTTTTCTTACAATATAAATAATATACAACATAAATGAAGAAAGCATTAAAACACATCAACACAGAGTAGAGTTTCAATTTATCCATTAAGAAATATGAAACTCCAAAAGTGAGCATTAGCTTAAGGAATGCTTCTAAAATTCCAATTTTAGCAAAAAACGCCATCTTCTCGGTTGCAATTATAGAAGCATTATATGGTACTTGCAAAATACTAAACACAAATGATAAAAGCGACACATAAAATGCAAAAGAAGCTGCACTATAACGAATTGAAGGTATATTAAGATTCCTACTGAAAAATATCCAAAAGATACTTCCTAATATTAAAACTATGATTGAAAAAATCAAATAGCAACTAAAACATGCACTAAAAACCTCTTGCAAATGAATGCCATTATTTTTTCCCATTTCATAATTCAGAAAGCGCTGAGTTGCTTCACTTAAGGAAGATTTTAAAAAAGAAAAAATAACAACAATGGTACCAACTAAGTTATATATACCATAATCTGTAACTCCTAATACATCCAAGACTACACGAGCCATATAAAAGTTTATTGCCATTATTACTAACATTCTTATATATAAGGCAATTGTATTCTTAGCTATACGTTTATTATTAATATTATCAGAAGACATGTAATTAATCTATTTTATATTTGTAAGCGGTCACTTTAGGTACGTTAAGCCATAAAATGAATGCTTTTTTATTATCTTTTAAGAAAAAACATTTGAATTTATGCCCAAGCAGTAACTGTTGCCAGCAGCCATCTATGAGCCAGTAAGTCTACCAACTTGTCCTTTGCCGTTTTCTTGATCCTGCGAAACACATCACAAAGATAGCAACTATTTAGCATTAGAACTTTTCATTTTGTCATAGTATATCTGTTTTACTTTCCGAATTCTTTGATTCTCTGTTCCTCTTTCAAAGAGCAAACAAGCAGTTGTCCATTTTTCTCGGCTACGATATAGCCATCCAAGCCTTGAACTACTACCTTGCTTTCATCGGCTGCATGAACCACGCAGTTCTTGCATTCATACAAGCGGATGTCCTTGCCTACCTTGGCATTGCCAGCCTCATCCTGTGGAAGCAAGGTTCGGAGACTGCCCCAGCTGCCTAAGTCGCTCCAACCAAACTCGGCTGGCAAGGTATAGATTTTCTTCGACTTCTCCATTACGGCATAGTCTATGCTTATCTTCTCGCAGGTTGGGAAGAGTTTGCCGACCACCTCTTTCTCCTGTTCGGTATAGAAAGAAGATGCCATCTCGTCCATGATGCTGGCAAGCTGAGGCTGGAAGGTTCGGATTGCCTTGCTGATGGTATCAATGTTCCATACGAAGATTCCGGCATTCCAATAGTAATTGCCGGCAGCAAGATATTGCTCGGCTGTCTCCAGGTTTGGCTTTTCCTTGAAAGCCTCAACCTTGTAGATTTCATCTACTGATGTTGGCTCTGCTGCAGCGATATAGCCATAGCCTGTTTCTGGGCGGCTTGGCTTAATACCGATGGTAACGATGGCGTTCTTATCGGAAGTATAGCTCAATGCCTTGCTGAGCACTCGCTGATACTCCGAGGTATTGATGACCAGGGCATCGGATGGTGTCACCACGATGTTGGCATCAGGATGATTCTTCTGGATCTTCCAGCAGGCATAACCAATACATGGAGCGGTATTGCGAGCCTCCGGCTCTGATAATATGTTATCTACTGGCATGTCAGGAATTTGCTCCTTGACAATGCGAATGTATTTCTCGTTTGTCACTACCCACATGTTCTCGACAGGACAGATTGGCTTCAATCTGTCTACTGTCAATTGAATGAGGGAACGGCCGACTCCCATCACATCAATGAACTGCTTTGGGTAATCGGGGGTTGACATAGGCCAGAAGCGGCTACCTACGCCGCCGGCCATGATTATGATTTGTATATCGTGCATAAATCTTGTTCTTTAAATAATAAAGATTTCTAAAATCATCCCGTCCTTCTTTACCATTAAAAAAGGCTTTTTTCTACCTCTCCGTCTCTCCTGCAAGGAGAGCTCCACTTTCACCCCAAGCCCCTCTTCCTCAGGAAGCGGGGATGTAACCGCCCTCCGGTGCTCGGAACCGCTACGCTCTAAGGTTGGCGGACCATCAAAGGTCTTCGCCATATTGTGCGGGATGGGACCGCCTTACTTAATCTTATATCCAAAGAGGAAAAACATTCAATGTTAATATCGTATTCCATCATAAGCCGCCAAATATTATTTTCTGATTGCTGTCAGATTAACAAACTCTTTCATTCCGTATTCTGTCAAGACATAATAACTTTCGACTCCACTTTGGAAAACTTCTCCAGTTTTCAACTCAAGATATCGCAATGCATACAATTGAGACAAAATCATCTGTCCACAACTTGTTGCTAAATAATGACTTAAATAGCATCCTTTAAACTGACTTAGATCTCTTGAAAGAATATCTATTGCTTTGCTTGTCCTAACGGGAGACGTGAAAGAGCCACCTACCACAGTAAAAATTTCATCCCATGTCATTTGACATTCAACAGGTTTCTCGTTCAGTTCAACACCAAATGGGTTACCTATTTGATTGCTAGATGTCACAAAGTTCAGTTTCACCACATCACTATGTTGCTGATAAGTTTTCAGTTCTTCATCTTCAATCGTTCTATAAGAACGCAACTCATCTTTTAGCTGCTCATTTTCCTTTTGTAAGAATAAAATTTTCTTATTAGCTTCATCTGAGCTAATAGTATCTCCTCTTACCCAACCACACCTAGGATGCTTTTTCATCAAACTACTCAAACTTGTAATGACATTCAAAGCCAAGTTATCCGGTGAAGAATAAGCCATACAAAGTTGTCCCAACACCATTTGTTTAAAAGATTCCAACTTATCTTTCTTAATTTTATCTGTTTCCAACTTATAACCTGGAAGATTAGTCAAATCTTTGTAATAAAAAGCAATTGTAGGAATATCTAATGACTTTGCATACTCATACTCTAACTGAGTATAACTCTTCTGAGTTTTTTCCTCAATGGAGCCATATCTACCACCTAGTATTAAAACATAGTAATCACAAGATTCTATAAGTTCTTTGATAACAGTAAACTGATCTTCATCTGCTGCATTAAAATTTTCCATACCAATAGGTATGCAATCTATTCTCAGCAAAGCTTGAATCACTTTGTTTCGTTCTTCTTTCAAATCTTCATAAGTAGAACTTACAAAAACTTGATATCTTTTACTACTCATTCCAAATATATTTATTAAAGAGTTCATTCAGTTTGCATTGAATACCTTCGTCTTGAAAATCGGAATCCAAGTCTATACTTTTGGTCATATAAGAAAAGAAATCCAATAATTTAGCCTTCACACAATTTATAATTGCAGAAGGAGCTGCTGCTGAAACAACACGAGTAGCTCTCTGCACTTCGCCATCATCTAAAGATTGATTGATATAAGGAAATATTGAAGCAGGAACACCAAGTTGCAATTCAGAATCCTCATTTTTTGATTTTATATGTTCTAATTCTGCTAAAGATTGCGGTAACTTTACTGAAGATAAAAAATCCTTTGCTAAACGTTCCTTTATTATATCTTGCGGTATCATATAATTGGTAACAATTCCTCTATATGGAAGGAATATATCTACCTTCAAGCCGCAAGGAAATTCTCGATACAGAGGAATCTCTTCTTGTTTACAATTATAATATCCTCTTTGTTCCTTTTTAACCCAATCAGAGAATAAATCATTATAAAGTTCAAAAGATATGGCTTGCGCCATCAACATTACCTTGTTCATGGATGCATCTTGCGCTAAATCCAAGAGCAAATTATTGATTAATTGTTTCTTATCCATAGCCTTCAAGTTTTAATAACCAAAATACTCCTTCAAATCATTGTTCAAAGTCCTACCTTTATAATATGCAGCCCAATTAGTCTCTATCGTCTTTTCACCTGTCTCTTTATCAAAGACCTCCTTAAAGTAGTAATCACGATTCAATTTCTTCGTCCTAACATACTTTTCAAAATTAGGCCATTCAGAAATTACTTCTTGCAAATTTACCTTAACAGACTCTTCAAAATTACCCAAAGGCAAATCTTCACAATATCGTTGAGCTACAACACAAGCTACAGAATATCTTGCAAGATTAAGAACATTTACTGATTCAGACTTTATTTCAGAAATCTTAACGTAAGCTAAGTAAGCATAAACATATTTCCGATAATTCGTTTCATCAGCTATGATGGAATCAAATATTTTCTTTTCAAACAACTTATATGCTGAAGCAGAACGCCCACGAGAAGGTTCCCCTTTGACAGACAAGCATATCCTCAAAAAAGTTTCTCTATCAATAAGTTGGTTTCTGTTTATATATTTTTTGGATAGTCCATCACCAAATTCGCCTTTTTTTCGTTCATAATAGAGGCCGAAATCTCTAAATATTAATTCTTGCAGTTGAACTTGAATCCTATCATTTGCTCTCCTATCTGCTTCGTAAACAGGTGACTGTTGATTAGTTGCTACAGATATTTCCTCAATAAGTTTCAGTTTTTCAGAATTAGAACGTCTAGACTCTTCATCATTAAAAGAGATAATTTTCAGTAAGACTTCCTTTCCTTCAAATACCTTAAGATCTAAATCCGTTTTGCAAGATTCCAAAATAAGGCTCAATGTATATGCAGTCTGTCCTCCATTGATTATTTGGGGATTAGTAACAACAACCTCTGCCTTGTTTTTTTTACCTACCTTGTCACTGTAAATAGTTTCATCAGACAACATCGTTATTCCATTATTAAACAGGGCAAACTCATTAGTCTTAATATCATAGATAGAGCTGGCTATCTTTTCATTTACACTACCTCGAACCAATTCCAAATAACTTCGAGGATTAAAACGAAGTATCGAGTTCTTGAACTTAGATAAAATTTTAGCAATTTCTAAAGTTGGTACATACAATAGATTTACAGTACAATCTCCAAATTCAGTTTTAGGATAATACTGTATTCTGTGTCCTGCGGACTCCTTTTCTACGTTTAATGTTATTTTAATTTCCTTTGTATTATAATATGTCCCTGAAACAAGAGGAAATACTAACTCATTATATACTCTCTGATTATTATAAATCTCAACCTTAAAGCCACCAATAATTCTTTTTACCTTACTCTTTAAGCTATCTTTAACATTAGCCAAGACTATAACCTCGATATCATATCGTGGCGTATCAGAGATTTCAGACAATTCATTGACCAGTTCTTGAATTTTTGCATTATATGGATGTCCTTTATCATCTTCGATCTCACCATCTAGGATTCGAGTTATATCCATTGACAGCAATTCCTCCAATGCAATATCTTTATTTTCAAAGTTATCGTTGGTATGCCTGAATTTAGACTGCAAAAAATATAACACCTTATTATCCTTATCTATATAATAAGCATCTATTCCCGCATCTCCAGGATCATCTGTTATATAACGTTCTCTACTTTTAAAATCAACCAATCCAAATTTTACTTTCAAAAACAAATGTAAATAAGTTCTTGAAAGAGATTTTCTATTAGCATCTACATCACTCTCTTTAGGATGATAACGCTTGTATTCTTGTGGAGCTTCATTACGTAAACTCTCTATAATATTTACCAAATCATTATACTTACTCATATACTACTAATATTTCCACTGGTTTTGATTAAAATTAGGTGCTGTCACTAATTTATGGCTTGACTTAATACTTTTGAGCCGATTACAAAAAGAATCGAACTTCTGTATTTCGTTTTTGTCATTGGCATATAATTGTTTCGTCAGAATGATTTTTATGTCATTTCTACGGAACAACTGTGTCAAATCCACCTGAGCATTTCTTATACTATTACGTATCTGTTGATTGGAACCATCATCAAATGTAAAGATAGTAATATGCTTTCTTTTATACTCTCCATCCATACCACTCTGCTTGATAAAGAAATCCTTGAAATAAGGAAAGTCCATACCATTGATGGAATGTCCGAAGAAAATGATGTCATCGGCTTTATCAAAGTCCTCGTACATATTGTTTGACATATAGAAGCGACTGTTGTCCTTATACATGAACGAATATTGTTCATGTATCTGATTGGCAGGATCTGTCAAAACACCAAGTATGATACTGTCATTTTCTAAAGAGCCATGAACATGAGTAATGCGTGAAGTATCTATTTTAATTCCACAAGACATGGCAATGTCACCTAAACTTGTATAGTTGAATGTATAATATTCAAAACCACCAACATCAGAAATTAATCGTAGAACCTGAGCTGCATAGTGATTATTTTCCAAAGTACGTGATTTCTGCTCGTCTTTCAGATACTTGTCAAGAGCCTTGGTTACTTCTATAAAGTTCTTTTTGTCCTTATCAACAAGATCTGTCGTGAGAAATTCAGGACGTATAGCACGTACATATTCATTCATAGTCTTTTCTATATCAAACCATGCTTCCTTTTCTTTTGCCTCCCTCAACGCAGCAAGTAAATCTTGATCAAAGCCATGGGTGTTTCCCATTAACTTTTCCCAAATATTGCTTTTTGCAAAATCTGAATACCGAGTTCTAAGACCTAAATCAATATCGAACCCATTGCCTATTATCAATATTTTTTTAGCCATAATTATTTAAATTTGATAAAGTTTTATCATCACTTTAGCCATATTACAGTAAGCATCTAACCACTATGACAATACAACTCCATCCCCAGAGTTTACTGGGGATACAGGGTATTTTAAGAAAATGGACTTTTCTGATTTTCAAACAGGTTTAACTAAAAGTGCCTCTTTCTTCAAAGCTCTTTTCCACCCAAGAATTGACCTAAGGCGGACATCATTCGGAGTTGCTTGGCAGATGGGGCTTTCACGCCTTTGTTTGCCATATCCAAATAGAAGTTGAGACTGGTGGATAAGGCTTTGGTCAACTCTGACGGCATCAGCATGTGCCATTCCTGGTTCTCCTTATCCTCGTAGGTTGCTACCAAGTATAGCTTCTGAAGCTTGTACTGGGTCTTGCGCATCTTGCGTACTACGTAGGTGCTGGCATTGCCTTTTACAAACTCATCTACTATCTGGAGTTCCTGCTTATTCATACGGCTCAAAATCTCGATTGGATTACCCAACATCTCCTGAGCTAATCGCCTGGCTGTCTCATCTTTCTTCAAGTTTGGACTTATGTATAAGTCGAGCTTATCACATGCCTTCAGCATATTGACTTTCGTTGTGCTATTGAGTAGCTGAACCAAGCGGATGCTATCAGCTGTAAAGTTCTTATTTGGAATTACAATCATAACATTATAATGTTTCCTGTCCCCAAACTGCTACCAGACGGTCTTTCCAGAGTTTCAAGGGACAGTGGGAATTGAGTTCTAAATATAAATCGTTGTTGGCATCGAGGAACTTGCGTAAAGCTATCTCTACCAACGGATGGAAAGGAAGGTAAGTTGGAGCGAGATTGCGATAATCTACGTTCTCGATATCCATTCCTAAGCCCATGGTTTGACCGGCATTGGCTGACATAACAAATATATTGTCGGGATGCTCGCTCTGCCATATCTGGACAAAGGTTGGGCACGGACGCTTCATTATACCAAAGAAATGCTCCTGGTCTTTGATGCTTGAAAGAAGCAAAAAGTAATCACCCCAATCGGCATAAAGAGTAACGGAGTTTTCTCCGCCCAACATCAAATAGACATGGGCGTAGTAGGTCTTGCCGGATGGTGTCTTGGTCTTGTAAATGATCTCGACATCGTCTTTATGATAGACGAGGGTGCGGGAGCTACCTAAGAAAAAGGTTGCTCCTGGCTTGATTGAGAAATAAGATTTCATGATTTTATATTTGGTTCCTCATTGCAGTATCGCTCTGCACTTGTCGTCGCTCGAATGAGGAATATTCAGGATTGTGACAGCAGTAGCTACGCCACCTTTATTGGTTTAAAATATTCAACAACTCAGCAGGAGTATAAACGGGTAAAGAAGAATTCGTAAAATCCTTCTTGTTACGAGTTACAATACTATCTCCCTCAGCTCGCAAAGCTGTGGCATTTTGAGTTGCATCTTCATAATCCTTCCAATCAGAAGAGAGCATTTCAATTACCATATTGCCTTGCAAGTCCAAAACATCTACAAAATTCGACACCGCCAGAAGAGTTTCTTTTACATTTTGATACTCATACTTGTGTGCTATATACATGGTTGTAACATAAGACAAAGCTGATGTCATCAACTTTATGTCTCCTGTTATTCCAAGGGCAAAGAGTTTATCTGCATCTTCAGAAAAGCCCTCCCGATTTACAACGAAATCTATTAAGATATTCGTATCTATAAAAACTCTCATAATGCATATTTTTTATCAACCAACGCATCTAAGCTATTTTCATCTGCCGGTATCGGCTTGCCACCTTTTGCCTTTAATGTTTTAACATAAGACAAAGCATCATTAAACTCAGCAGTTTCTAATAGCTTTTGCTTAGGTTGTACCTTTTGCAAAAACAAAGAAATCGCCTTTTCTATTGCAGCTGTCACACTAATATTATGTAATTTAGCATAACTTTCTGCACCTTTATATATATTGCTGTCAATTGCTATTGTGTTCATAATTGTATCTGCTTTTTTTGTCTGCAAATATAAGAGTTTTCTATGAAACTACCAAATTTTCAAAAGAGTTTTTGGCTTCATATTCTAATCTCACACAGATTTTACTGTACATAGCTATGTGTTGAAGCATTTCTCAATGAAAACTAAAGGAACTTTTGCTCTTCTATCACCAGTTTGTTCAATACCGGCAAGAGCTTTTCTATCTTGCGGCACTTCACCTTATTATAATAGAAGTCCATATCATCGAGGAGGTCATAAGCCTGGTCTTCGGGCATATCTCCACCATAGCCACCAGCAACGATTGTTATGGCGGCTAGCTTGCGAGCATCTAAGTGGATATGGAAATCGTACGTGCTCCGAAGCAACATAGGAAGGAAATTGTACATGATGTTGCAATAGTGCAACAGGTCTTTGAAATCTTCTGATTCCGTTAAGTAGGCTTCGAGCATCTCTTCCTGATATTGGCGGAGAAGCAATAAGTACTTTTCCTTTCCTACCCTACCTTTTATGTTTTGGGTCATTACCCAGAACAGGGCATGGGATAGGACGATTTTATCTTCAGAAGGATGGTAATAGAAGAGGTCGTCTTCAGGGCTATTCGACTTAGCCCATTGTTCTTCTAAATTACCGAGCATTTCCTTTCTAAAGGAATTTCTTTCTTCTTTGTTCATTGGTATCTTAGTTTTTTATTATCATAATTCTTTTTCGAATCACCCCGTCCCTCTTTCCAAAGAGGGCTCCACCTCTAACCAAGCCTTCCTCCTCAGAAGGAAGGATGTAACCGCCCTCCGGTGCTCAGAACCGCTACGCTATAAGGTTGGCGGACCATCAAAGGTCTCGCCAGGTTGTGCGGGATGGGACCGCTTAGGGGGCAGCTTGCAGATTAAGACCGCCAGAATTGTTCCTCATTGCAGTATCGCTCTGCGCTTGTCGCCACTCGAATGAGGAATATTATTTTTATTCTACTTTTGACAGGATTACCTCTGGGGAGGTACCCATCAGAGTTATAGCGGAAATCTTATGACCGCCATTGGCATTTAATGAATGACCACAATGATAGAGGCTGTCATCTATGATAAGCCAGCGGTCATGAGACTCGTTACGCCATTTTCTAATATCTATATGATTATCGGGGAATAGACGGTCATGCTCATCCATGAGTCGTTGCATGCCTTGACCTACACCAGCAGTATAAACCGTTGCTGAAACTTTTGGTTTACGAACATCTAATACACTTAGGGTTAGCGATGAAACATAGCCATCTATGATGATTACCCGATGATTGGCTGTACGAACCAAGTTTTCCAAAGCAACTCTTGCTGTATAGAAATCACCTTCGAAGAAGACCATCTCTGCTGGAGGAGTGGAGGTTCGAATAAAGAAATCAAGCTGCTGTTGCTGCTTAGCCTGGACATCCTCAATATGGGTCATACGCTTGTCCATATTCTCCTGTAGGGCTATCAAGTGACGATTCACGGAATAACCTTGTAGAAGATAGTCACGTAAAACAACATTCGCCCAACGTCGGAATTGAATGCCTCTATTAGACTTGACACGATAACCAACAGATAGAACAACGTCAAGGCTATAAAACTCAACTTGCCTAGTAACCAAACGTCCACCTTCTTTTTGAACTATCGCAAATTTTGCGACAGTTGGATTTTTACTATTTTCAATTGTCGCAAAATTTGCGCCTGTTGGGTCAGAAGCAAGCTCTTCATGAAGAGCATTGTTGATATGCTTACCTATAGTCTTGATATCACGACCAAATAACTGCGCCATTTGTTGACGATTGAGCCAAACCGTATCTTGATCCAGTTTCACCTCCAACCTAATGCTTTCGTCTGGTTGATAGAGTACTATCTGAGATTCATCAGTAGTTGCCTGTATTTTGTTATTGTCGTTTGCCATAATCATACATTTTTATTGCTAATATAGCGACAAAAGTACGATTTTATTTCGTAATCACCAAGAAATCAAGAGAAAATCTTCATTACGTAACCATTTTTATTTTAACAATCTCTTTGTTCCTCATTGCATTATCTCTCTGCACTAGTCGTCACTCGAATGAGGAGGTTATTCTAAAGTTCCACATCATCCAAATTAACATCCGCCAAGTCTGCTCCAATAATCGTCACTCGATTGTTGTATTTGCGTATCTCATGCCCATCCTTTATTTGCTTGGTGTAGCGATTGGCATCCAACTGGAGGCAACGACGCACATTGCGACTTGCAGTTTCCATGTTCTTGTCGATAATGATGATTTGTGCATCGTGGTTCTCTCGCAACATATCACAGAAATAGTTGTCGGCAGAAGAGAATGAATAGCCAAGAATGATGATCTTACTTGCACGCAGCACCATCTGAGAAGCATGATACCATGTATCAATGTAATGCTTGGATATAACAGGGCGCAACTTTAATGGTGGCAAGAATGATGGGATGGGTATAGACTTGTGGTCTGGATCAAAACTTATCTCGGCTGCAAGTTGATTCTTGAAGAAATCTTCTAAATCAATGGTCGTTAAATCATCATGCAGAAAATCGTTCTTGTTCTCTACATCTACATACTCTTTGAGTGAGCCATGGAAATAGAGAGCAGTCGGAGAAGTTTGGGAAGCATACGATGTATAGTTGAACGTGATGACTTGGCAGTCTTTTCCGTCCAATTGGTCGTAAATAGTGTGGTTGTCTTTGTTCTCTACAGCCACATTCTCTTGTGCCTTTTGCTGCTCCTCGCTTACCAAGTATGCCCATAGAATCCAGGATATGTATAGATAATCGCGGATATAACTGTTTTGCCCCGTATAAAATCCATAGAAATACCCTGCGAGCAGTTGCTCTATATCGAGCATATTCTTATAGATATGGCGCAAGATGGGATTGTTCGACTCATGGATGCTTTTCTGAAGTATCTCCACGATGATGTTCTTGAATGTGTCGGTATAGTTGAGATGGCTTAAATCTATGATGCTGTCATCTTTTACAACCGTATCAAACACCTCTTCTATCAAGTTCATCGTCTCAGCATCTATCTCAGCTCCTTTCTTGAAGTCCAACACCTTTTTGAAAAGGCGAACGATAAGCATACCCAACTTACGTTGTGACTCATCAAGGCTTGCGTTGTTGGCAAGCTCGTCGTTGATATTATGGCAAATGGAAACAATCTCCTTATCCAAGTCTTTTGCCAAACGGTCGATGGCTGTACTCACAAACTTGTCGAAGTGGAAATGTACTCTGCCTATTGCCTTGCGCAAAATGGCATCAAGCGTCTTGCCTTCATCGGTTTCCAAGAAATCGACAATGCGAGGTATAAGGTCGGCTGATGTCGGCAAGCCTATTGTGGCATCCACTCCAGCACCGAGCACTACCAGACTAAGTGGCTTATCCTTGCTTCCCAATATTTTGCGAGCGAATTCCTCACCATAGAAATATTGGTTCTGAGTCATTGCATTGGGAGCAATTTGATTGGCTCCGTTGTTGATATCAAATGATGTATCTGCCATTTTAAAATTTTAATGTTAGAAAGAGGGTTAGGATACTTTCCAAAGTATCTTAGGATACTTGGCGAAGTATCTTAGGATACTTGCCCATGTATCTTAAGATACTTTTTTGGGGGTGTTTTAGCGACCTACTTGACGGATAGTCTTTTTGCGGGCCGTCCAGGCAGTATTGATTGCCACCCGGATGTTGTCGATGGTCTGCCCTTTCTCCCATTTCGGAACGAAGGGAAGGAGAAGGGAAATGAAACTCTGCTTCACTATCAGCTCATCGGTGAGGGATGGCTCTTGCTGTCGCATGGTTGCCACCACCTCGCCCAGGTCTCTCGCTGTCTTGCAGGAACGAAGGAGGGTGATGTAGCCTCGCAAGGATTCCACCTTATTTATATATATAGATAAAGCCTGTTCTTCCTCGGTGAGAGGTTGAGGTGCTTCGCCATCCTTGGCAAGCGTCTTCTCTGCGAACTGGTCGCCATAGAAGTTTTGCTCTGCCTTTGTAGCGTTGGGGAGGATTTGGTTATTGCCTCCGTATATATTGAAAGTTACATCTGACATCATATAAAGGTAAAAAAGTAAAAGGGTAAAAAAGTAAAAAATGACTTGCTGGCTATGATTTCTTAATGATTTTCTTAACCTTATTCAATAGATATTCAACGTTTTTCAATGCCTTTCAACGGAATTGTTTTCGAACCACAGATGTTGTATCTTTGCAACCGTAAATCAGACGGGATTACAAATCCCTTGATACACATAGATGATGCGCAAAGTCTATATTCACTTAGTATTAACAATTTAAAAGAAAGGAATCGATTATGATTGAGTATTCTATTTACATGATGGGTAATCCTATCAAACCAGAGGAGCCTCAAAAGGCTTATGCCAAGAACCAAGTTCGTGAAATCTGGGACTTGAACAAGTTTTGCAAGCACATTGCTTCACACAACGCTGGCTACAGCCGAGGTATGGTGAAAGCCATCCTGTCGGACATGTGCGACTGCATTGTAGAACAACTGCTCAACGGCAACAAGATTAAACTCGGTGAGTTTGGTGTCTTTAGCATCTCCATCAACTGTGAGGGTGCGGAGTCGCTGGAGAAGTTTACCGAGGAAAACATCAAGTCGGTGAACATCAAGTTCAACCCTGGTGTGGACTTTGAGAACCTTGTTGATAAAGCTGAGTTCAAGCTCGTGGCAAGCCGTGCTGGTCAAGCTGCCTTGCTCAAGGCTGAAAAGGCGAACGAGACTACCGTTGACCTGGAGGCTGCGAAGAAGAAGCCTACCAAGGACGACAAGAGTGACAACAAGCCATCGGGTGATGGTGGTGATACACCAAACCCTGGCGGTGGAAGCAGTACCGACTCTGGCACCGACGGTAGCGGTGATGGCCTGGAGTAGGATTCTCCCTGTGACTGCATCCTGCATAGTGCAGGGTGTGGTCACCCCTTCAAACTTATGTTTCACTTTTAAACACATTTCTGATTATGAAGAATTTTAATGATGGTTCCAAGAAAATTTCTTGGGTTTCAATTTTGAATGCTGCTGTTCAAGCTTTGATTGCAGCTCTTACTTCACTGGGAGTAAGCTCATGCGCAAATGCCTTATAGCAATGTTAAATGTTAAGTGTTGAATGTTGAATTATGAATTATTAATTATTAATTATGAGACAAAGTCAATATATGTCGGCTAACGACATTAAATATCTGGTTTTGCATTGCTCGGCTAGCCGATGCAATGAGGACTATAGTGTAGAACAGCTGCGACGCGACCATAAGGCTCGTGGGTTTTATGACATCGGCTACCACTTCTACATCCGTAAGGATGGTACGATGACGCAGCACCGTAAGCTGCTGGAGGTGGGGGCTCATGCCAGACCTTATAATAGATGCTCTATCGGCATCTGCTATGAGGGAGGGCTCGATGAGCAAGGCAAGCCTTGCAACACCATGACAACTGAGCAGGAAACGAGACTCATTGACCTTTTCAGGAATCTGAAGATTCTCTTTCCGAAAGCGAAGATTGTGGGGCATCGGGATTTGCCGGGGACTACTCCCAAAGAGTGTCCGTGTTTGGATGCGGGCAGCTGGGCTGCTCTTCATCATCTCGATTAATACTCTGTTACTGGCGAGGTATTTTTCCTCGTCAGTACCACTTGCTTAATATCTGACATTTCCATATACTCTATTCGATTTTTTGCAAGTATGCTTTAGGAATATATCCTGTCGTAACAGCACACAACCCCTTGATACTCACATAAAGTTTATGATCTTTTTTGATACGGACGACATAGCCTTCCGCTCCTTTCAAAGGACCTTCAATGACTCGGAACTTGTCGCCTTTGGTAAACTTGGGATTATACTCATCGTAAAAATCCAATCCTTCAACACCAGAAGTTGCTACAATATTGAAGATTTTCACTTCACGTTCTGAAATTTTAGAAGGTTCTTTCAAGTTCTCAGAATTTTTGCCACGATAGAGCATCACTTTATTGAGAAATTTGCGTTCCATCTCTTCTGCTTCTATTCTCGTGGTACGGAAAAGAATGAGAGATGGCATAATAGGAACTTCCTTCACCAGACTCTTTTTCTTATTCTTGTCCCAATATTCTTGTTTCACATCATAAATATGCTCTATCCCTTTGGCAACGAAATATGCCTTGATAGGCTTTCCTTTCCCAAAAAATATCTTGAATGCGTACCAACTCTCCTCGTTGTCTGGTTGTATCATTGTTTATTTTTTTCTATTTTGATCAGGGTGTACTTCTCATTCCCCCGTGTCGTGAAATCATGTTTCAAAACACTTGGCAAGAAAGGGTTGGTTAGTCTATTTCCAATAACGGAAACCTCTAATCACAGACGTACTCCTGATCCAAGAGCATGATAGTCTGCAACCCTTGGAATGATTAGCTGTCCGATTCCTTTGTCCTCAAAATCCTTCCCTCAATCACTCCCGTTCTTCTGAATCTCTATATAAGAGACACAGAAAACCGAAAAACATTCTTTCAATCAACGACTTAGAAGATTGTGTACGAGAAGAATGCTGAAAAAATGTAGAATTTCGTAGAATGATATTAATTTTTTAACACGCATAATTTGCCTGTTTCCAACAATTTTCGTATTTTTGCGGTAAGATTCTGTGTCTCTTATATAAAGATTCAGAAAAATCGGTTCATTTTGGTTCATTTTACATAATCCCTCTTTTTATTCTTTTTTGTGGCTTATAGGGCTGCCAGTATCTTGGCGTTGGCATCATCAACTTCTGAGCTTTTGATGGAACGGAGATAGATTTGTGTGGTGGTTTCGGAATGATGTCCCAATGCCTCGCTGATGACAGAGATAGAGATATGATTATCTCTTGCCGTCGTTGCCCAGGAATGGCGGGCAACATAGAGGGTGAGCTTGCCCTTGATGCCTATCGTAGCTCCAAACTTTCTGAGGTGGTAGGAGATACGCGCTTCCGCATTGTGATATAGGCGTGCCTCATCCTGCTTTTTGTCAATAGTTTTATCCTGTCTTTTGTTTCCATCATCAACAAGGAAAGGAAAGAGATAAGATGAGGAGGCGGTCTGCGCCTGATACTTTTCCAACAACTCCTGCATCTCCTTCTCCCATCGGATGGTGAGACGCTGTCCTGTCTTTCTTCTTGTATAATGAAGATAACCGTCCTTGAGGTCAGATTTGCGGAGATGAGCCAGGTCGATGAAAGAGATACCACGCAGATAGAAACTCATCAGGAATGTATCTCTTGCCATCTCTTCCTTGGGATTGAGATCCTTGACAGATTGCAGACTCTTGATCTGGCTGACATTCTCTGTAGGTATGGCTCTCTTGCGAGTTTGGGCAATACCGGTATAGACATCCGAGAAGGGATGCTGCTGTGGCGTCAGTCCCTTTGCCACAGCTTTGTTGTAGGTGGCACGGAGGATGCGGAGATAGAAGGAGCTGGTGTTTTTGCATACCTCCGCCGTATGATGCAGATATGCCTCATACGAGCGCATCACTTCTGCATCTATCTCTTTTAGGGCAATATCCTTGTTGTCACGGTATCGCTTAAAGCTGTTGAGGGATGCCTTGTAATGCAGCGAGGTGCGGTATTGCCCGTTCTTCAGCAACAGGGCGATGAGGAGGTTCATGAACTGGAATAAAGACTCTGATGTTTTCTTGTTTCTTGCCATAACGATTGTGTATTTATGAAGTTTATTAATATATGATAGAGACACCTCTGTCTCTATTCAAGAAACAAATATCAAGCAAATAAAACAGTTAAACTTTGTTGCTTTTCTATTCTATTGTGGCAGTTGGCGCATTTTCGTTGTGGCAGTTGGCGAATATTTTCTATAATTGTCAGTATTTGCACAATACAACGATTGATGGCGCAAAATTACAAATCGCCTCTATCGTATAATGGTAATCATTATTACAAAAAAAACTCCGAAGAACCAAGATTGATTCTTCGGAGTTTTTTGTACACCCTTAGGGATTCGAACCCTAGACCCACTGATTAAGAGTCAGTTGCTCTACCAACTGAGCTAAGGGTGCCTCTGCTAAAAGCTTTGTTTTCAAAAGCGAGTGCAAAGGTAATACATTTTTCTGAAACCACCAAACTTTTATGGATATTTTTTGATAAAAACTTTCATTTTATCCATCATGGTTGGTTGTTGAAAGCATTATTCCTTCAGCCAACCACCTATCAGACTGATGATTTCCTGTCTTGTAGGCTCTGGGAACGACAAGATGCGAGTTTTGTGCGAACCGCCATGACACATATAAACATGCAGGTTCTTCTTGTTCTTGGTGAAAGGCAAGCCATAAATGCCCGAAGCTCCCCAAGGATCGATATCGCCATAAATATAAACCATCTTCGGATCATTCTTGGTCAGGAACTCTACCGTATGATTATAGAGTGCTGGCGAGAACTTCACGTTTTCTGCCCCCTTTGGCACCATCAGTTTCTTCAGATAGCCCTTAGCTGTCTTGATACTGAGATATTTCTTGAATGGTTTGGTATAATAGCCGTAATAACCCAACTCCCGGGCTGCCTGCACATCAAACGAGGCTGTGGCATTATAATTGGTGAAATAGTCAGGTTCACACATGTTAATCCAGTAATCAAACACCGTCTTGTCATCTGCCTCTCTTGCAGGAATCTTGTTGATGTCTTCTCCCCACTGCCAGAAAGCAAAGGCGTATTCGAATACAGAGTAATCAAAAATCTCTGCCAGCGGAGCATTGAATACATATTTCTTATCGTTGCAATATTTCTCGAACATTGGCAGCAACGCAGCCTTTCGCTTGAAGAGGAGCAACTGGAAATCGAGCACCTTCTGTCGGTTTTCCTTGGTTGATACCTGATATTGCAGGAACTTCTCATGTCGTCCATCCTCCACACCCTTGTTGAGCGGAGCTACGTATGGCACAGAAATATCTACATCATCAGGGAAGTAAGAACGGTAGAACATCGTAGTCTGTCCGCCCTTGCTGATGCCGGTAGCAATCCATTTTCCCTTGTACATCGCATGCAGGATTTGATTTACATGATGCAGATCATAGAGCGAATTCTCAACGGTAAGATAATCCCAGTTGCAAGGACTAGGCATCGACTTGTCGAAATAACGGTACTCTACGGTAATGATATTCGTATCGAAGAGTTTGGAAAGTTCTTCAATATATCCTTCACGCAGCGCATAGTTGGCATTATATCCTTCTGTCACGAGCACGGTAGGACGGTCGAATCCTCTATGGCAGAGCACCACCCTCTGTTCGAAATAGCCCTTGGATGCATCCTTGGCATCGAGCTGCTGCTTGATAAAGAACACATACTTTTCCGGGAAATGCGTACTTTTCAGCGTTTCCACGTTACTTACTCCAGGCAATGCAGCCAGTTGCTTACCAGCCACGCCCAGTTCTGCCGCCAGCATCTGCAAAGGCAGGATGAAGAGCAGCAGCATCAATTTCAAAAATCTCAGTTTCATCTGATTCTCTCTTTTTATTTATTATATTCTAAAATTCAAGATTGCAAAATACATTCTATATGTTTTCTAAACAGCTGCAAAGGTAATGATTTATTTTTGTTCGGCAAAGAGAAACAACACCTTATTTATTATATGGGCAGCAATTAAGGAAATCAGAACAAGAATCCTGCATTGATATAGAATCCTACATTCTTACCCAAGCTAGAATAATTAGCCTGAATGCTTACCGGACCCAATACGAAATCATAGGATGCCCGCAAGGCTCCTCCCCACAAATCATCACCGATGAGAATATGGGAAAACTTGCGGGCTTCCTTGCCATACTCTCCCAGAGCGGTAAGATAGAACTTTCCTTTCACCCGATAGCGGAAACCAAGCTGACCAGTCACCACATTGCGATCCAGCAGATGGACATGCTGCGCACTCTCCCATGCCACTTGCCAAGGCAGATAGTAACCGTCAGCAACTCCACCTGCATAATTCTGATAAATGGCAGGTACGGAACTGCCAAACAAGAAGCGGCTCTTGAGCTTAGGAAGCAGATAGAATCTGGAATTGAGACGTACGGCACATTCTCCTTGAAAAGCAGCCTCGCCAAAAGGATTACCTTCTGCATAATGTATTCCGTCATCCGTATGCAGAATGCCCTGAACCTGAATGCGGCTGCCACGAGTCGGGAAATAACGGCGGTCGTAAGTATCCATCACAACAGATGCAAAGTAGTTCAGGAAATGGTCTGACGAACGTGTCTGGATGCTTCCGTCGCGTTCGAACATATCAGAATGATAATGATAATAATCAAACTGCACCCCCGATTTCAATCTGAAATTACCGATATCGCGGGTATAGAATCCAGCAAAAGAATGCGAAAGAAACTCCAGGGCATCCAACTTATGCTTGTCCGCATAAAGGTCGAAATCATAATGAGCCATACGATAGGAAATGCCTATTTTCGCTCCGAAAAGGTTGCCATAGGCATATTTCATTTCCAGATATGGATTACGGGAAATGCGTCCTGTAAAGGCATAGTGATGACGGGTAGAAAACTGCTGGTTATTGGATATCTGAGCAATGACGCTCGCCAGATCCTGCGTATCAAAACGTGCACCTACACTGATTCTTCTTGATTCGTTGGGTTCCAGCATGAATACCAGGTCATAAGGTTCCTCGTTAGACTGTCTGTATTCTACACGCGAAAAGATATTCAGTCCTCTGAGCATGGCAAGTGTGCCATCTATCTCCTCAGGACTGACTTCCGAATTCTCCCGTAGAGCAATTTTCTTTCTAATCCACTTTTCCTCCTCTCCGCTGATGCCTTCTATCCGGATGCTTCCTATATGATAAGCTTCCGTCTGAGAAGGTTTCTGCAGTTTGATGCGTTTATCCTGCAATGTATCATCGGATGCAACAGAATCACAAGCATCAGTATAGATATACTTTCTCAGAGCCATCAGTTCATCCCATTTCTGGCGGGCAGCCTGTTCTCCCCGCTGTATCATGGTATCAATGGCTTCAGATTGGAAACTGGCTGCCGAATAACCTTTCAGAGAAGGATTGATATAAAGATCGGCTTCAGCCATATTCTTCCTGTATTTGTTCTGCCCCATCATACTTATGAGCTGTTCTACAACAGAAGAAGCCGACTTCAGCTCTTCCTTCTTCTTCCAACCGGTACTCAAATCTACACAGATAATCACATCCGCTCCCATTTCCTTTGCCACATCAACCGGCAGATTGTTCAAGGCGCCGCCATCCACCAGCATCTTCCCTTTCCATTCTACCGGAGCAAACACGCCCGGTATCGACATGCTGGCACGCATCGCCAATGGCAACGAGCCCGATGAAAACACGACCTCCTTGCCTTCTACCAGATCTACCGCCACGCAACGGTAAGGAATAGGTAGGTTGGAGAAATCATCCACCTGATGATACCCCACGGTAAGTTTAGAGAAAAGGTTAAAGATATTCTGCCCCTTCACATAACCGGTTGGCAACGAAACCTTCCTCTCTTTGGAAAGAGGAATATGAACGATATATTTCTCCCTTTCTTCTTTAGAAAGAAAAGTCTCCGATTCACGTTTCACCTGGTCGCTCAAAAGGAAAAGCCAGTTCTGGTTACGGTAGAGGCTGTCGATATCCGCAGCATCGTAGCCGATGGCATAGAGTCCGCCCACGATGGCACCGATACTGGTTCCGGCAATATAATCTACAGGAATATCAGCCTCTTCCAGCACCTTGAGCACACCTACTTCAGCCGCACCCTTGGCACCACCTCCACCCAAAACGAGCCCCACCTTCTTGCGTGGCTGCTGGGCTTGCAGAGGAGTATATGCAAAGAAGCAGCAGAATAAAACCAAAAAACATAATATCTTATCTCGATGTACCATCATATTGCTCCTTTTTAAAATGAATAACTGACACGGCAAATACTCTTCACTCTTCACCAACCCCTCCGGAATACCGATAAACAGGGCGGTTGGCGGAGGTGAAGAGTTCTCAGAAGCTCTTCACCCACTCTTCACCACTCTTCACCTAAATACTTTTTCAAGAATCCGACAGAAAAGAGAAGAATGATATTTCTTTTCCTCCATATTTCTTTCGCTTTTATAATTCTAATGATATTCCTTTCTTTCTATCCTCCTGGCTCGCAGGTTCAGCTTACTAGGGTCTTGGCGCATATACCAGAGATCCACAATTCGTACAAGATTTGAATCTTCATCATAGAAATAGATAATCTTGAAGTTCTTCATGATGATGGCGCCACGATACTTTTGCCATTTCTGCAATTCAGGAACAAAAGGATAGCCGGTCGGCATAATTTCCAAACGATGCCTAATCTTCTCATACTCAGCATTCCAATTCTTCACCGTTTTCCTTCCAAATTCAGAAAGTGCATATGCCACACACTTTTGAAATTCTGCAAGAAAAAGCCTTTCAACTTTTATTTCTACTATTTCCATCCCGGTATTGCCTTTCGCATCTGCTCTTCAAATTCATCTATGGAAATCCAATAGTCAGGATCATCCAAGTATTTCTCTACCTCTTCGCAATGCTCCATCACCTGCTCCAGCGAGCGCCCCATAGGATAGGAATCGGTGTCGTAAGCCTCATCCCATGATACTGATGCTGCTGATGCTGCCGAACGATAAGCAGGCGATGGCTCGCAGACCTTATCCCCTGCTATCTTCGATTCCTCGATATGATATTTCTTTTCCTCCATATTTCTTTTGCTATTAAAGTTCCACGTTACTTATTGGTGCAAAAGTACGAAGAAAGATTGGTATTCGCAAGAAAAACTTATAGAAAATGGCAGAGAACGCTGAAATTTAAAGGATTATGCGGATAAAATCCCCACGTAAAGAACAAGAAAGCCAGCCTTCTCATGCGAAAAGGCTGGCTTTCTTTATCATCTAGATTCATTCACTATAAAGTTCTTCCCTGGAAATCGTGGTGCTCCACAAGCCCACTTTCTCATCCTCCTTATGACGGTTGATGCCCGTATAGGTAAGACTGCTGTCCTCATAACGCTTGAACTTGAAGACGGCATCGTTCATCAACGCCTCATTAAATACTCCCAGGTTCACCAGCAACTCAAAATCCTTCTTGGTCAGACCCGTAACCTTGGCAAAAAGCCCCGGCTCCAACTGCATGATGACATCCCGAAGACTGCGCTCACGATAATCCGTAAGATACATAAAGATAGGAATACGAGTGGCAAACTTGATGAGTTTCTCCTGTATCATCTTGCGCTTGCTCTTTACTTCCTTCTCCTCTTCGCTTAATTCCTTCTTCTCCTTTTTCGAAAGACCATCATCCGAGTCTGAAGCCACTTTCTTAGTCTTTTTGATGTGGTCGGTCTTGGTAATGATGGTCTGAATGTCCTCATTCAAACTTCTGAATCCCTCGATGTTCATCAGAGCTTGCATCGCCTGCTCGTTATTCAGCAGCTTTTCCAACACACCATTGGTTACATTCACCAGCGTGGCACTCTCCCATCTTCTAGCCAGCAAGGTGGCAGAAGTATTGCTCGTTGCCATATCAAGCACCTCAACAGCATTCAATACCTTCATCGCTCCATCCTGATAGCAGATTACGGGCAAGAAATGAATCAGATCATCCACCTTCTGCTCCGGAGTCTTGTCGGCATCCACATTCAGCTGACTGCTATATTCCGCCAACTTTCTCAAAGCCCTGTTTGGCGAGAAATCGAAAACATAACACTCCTGCTTCAAAATCTCCGTCTGGTTGGGATGCAACCCATCACGATTGGTAATGGTCCATGGCGACTGCACTCGGAAGGCAGCTTGGAAGTATGTTTCCGGACTCGACGTATCACGAAGCATAAAGATACCAGTCCATGGTTTCACGGTTACCCCCGTGGTCAGTTTACCACAACTCAAAGTAATGGATTTGCAATGCAGAGGATCTGGATTCTCCATCGCCCGCTCTACAGGCGCAAGGGCATCAAGTCCGATTCCAGCCTTGGTTCCAGCACAAACTATCACCTGATATTCATGATAGAAAGTGTTCTGCGATTCTGCTAGCAGATTCCTCATAGCATAGCAGGAAGCCACGTTGGGAAGGAACCACAGCGTATGTGCCAGCACACCGTAAAGTCTTGAATCATAGAAAGGAAGAGGCGGTTTTCTGTTGTTTTGCTTCAAATGGTCAATAGATGCAGGCAGATAGTTGCCACGCAACAAGTCGAGCCATTTCTGCACATCATCATGAAAATGGAAGCATGCCTCCTCGCCTTCTCCATCTGCCAGGAAGAACGTATTGAGGTCGAATTCGTCAAACTCTCCATCATTCGCTACGGCAGCAATGGAAGGCGGCAACTGATAGGTCATCAGCACCATTCTCGGGAGCGAGGCATAGGGATTCATCCTCTCGGGTTTTGATATATCCTCCACAGCATAACCTTGCAAGGATAATGCCTGCGGACGAGAAGATTGCGGATGAGAAATCTTGGGATGAGCATTCTCCCACTCCTCCTTGGCACGCTGCTCGTCAGAATAAGTCCAGTTGTAGATTTCATCCTCGATAAAGTCGCCCGAAGCAAGTGCACGGAATGGCGTGCCCGAAAGATAGAGATAATGACGAGCCGTGATTGGCATCATGTCCTCATCGAAATAATCAGGATTTTCTATCTCCTGACTCAGTTCCTTCTCCGATTCAACCATGGCTTTCTTCTGCATCTTGATGTCTTCCCTGGAGCCAATCAGTTCCTGCGCTTCCTCTCGCCATGCACCAAAATGATATTCATCCAGGACCACGCAATCCCAGTTGAAGGCTCGCGTCCATTCGTGTTTTGCCTTCATGCCTCCGCTCTTGCTCTTGCCCAGGAAATCCTGGAAGGAACCGAAGCAGACGAATGGCTTGTTGATGTCGATGTTCTCATCGGTTTGAGTCTTGGCATTGATGAATTGCCAACCCTCGAAATCCTGATGGCGCATCAGGTCTTCTTCCCAAGCTTGCGCCACGGCAGGCTTGAAGGTGAGCACCAGCAGTCGGCGCCACTTCATACGAAGCGCCAACTGATAGGTAGTAAAAGTCTTGCCGAATCGCATCTTGCAATTCCAGAGGAAATGAGGTGTATGCTCATGGTCATGCTGGAAGCGATTGAAATATTCGGCAGTCTTGTTCACGGCTTCCTGCTGCTCAGGTCGCATCGGGAAAGTTTCGGTGCGGTCGTAGATGGTTTCGCTTCTGTCTCTCACGGCAAGCCATGCCTTCTTCACATCCTCCGGGGTGCAGCGGAACCATTCGCCAGCCACTTTCTGACAACCCATTCTGAGCAGCATGCGGTGCACCTCATGATCGGTGAAGACAGTACCATCCTGCCGCATCGCCGATTCTTCGAAGACGATGTTCACAGGGTCGCCGCTTGGCTTCACTATCTGATATTGTTGATGAATTCGGGTAATCGTATCCTGGGTGGTATAGCCCACCTTGAGCAATCCCTTCAAGTCGGGGTTATGCTTATCTCTGTAAGCATAGATTTTAGGCTGCGACTCCGATTTTTCGGGAAATAAATTCTGCGTCATAATCCATGTGTTATGTTGTTATATAATTAAGGTGGAAGCAGGAGAATGCTCTCCTGCTCCCTTACCCCACTCTGATCTTGTTTCAAGATTATTCCATCGGACGAATCATCGACTCGATGAAGGCGATTTCATCAGATGAGAGTTTGTACTTGCGATAGAGCATCTCGTCGGTCCAAGGATGAGAGAAGTCTTGGAGGGGGACGAGGTTAAACGTCCTTTTCGATACATCAGGCGAAACGATCATAACCTGACATAGGATTCTAAAAAACTTTGTCTTCACATAAGACATAAAGTTCTCTGCTTCCGCTCTGTCATCAAATACATCTATAACTATATAAGATTCAGTTACTACAGCGTTTGGCTCCACGATAAAAGTTTGTGACATGCGCAACACCTGACCATTATCTTCCTCGGGCACAGATGTAGATCTAGAAGTAACGACTTTCCATTTGTCTATCGTTTCCCCATTTTTCAAGATTTCCTCTCGCTTCACATATCCATAACCACACTTTTCCTTTTTTGTGTATAGCTTAACCTCGCCTTTCTTGGTATAACCCGTAAAATTGGTTCTGAAGCCATAAGGCTTCTGCCGAAAGACTCTTGAAGCAACCTTATCCTCATTCTGCTGCATTATTTTACTAACGATATTTCTTACCCTTGAATCTCTGATAAAAAAGTCAAAACCAAACTCTAATTTCGGGCGTATCATTTCTATGTTTTTATCATTACCATGATTGATAATACAAACATCAGAGGAATTATAATGCGAATCCAACAAGAAATAGCAGATACCGCCACCATTGCGAATACCCGGAAAACAATCCTTTGCTCTTTGGAAATCATATATCAGCTTCAAATGAGCATCTGTCAACATCGCTTCTCTGAAGGAATCCAACCCTCTTCCTCCACAATACCAGCGCGAAGGGATTATCATAATCAAATAAGCTGGAGATAGTTTCTTGGCTTGTTCTACAAACAAGTTATAAATAGGTGTAGCACTTGCATTATTGCCTCCATCATCCAGCTGATACGGCGGATTGCCGATAATTACATCGAATTTCATATTGTTGAATAGTTCTTTTGGATTGTCTGTATGAATAAACTGATAAGCATGGCTTTCCTTATCCTCGCCACGCTCGTACACTTCTCGGCTTGCGCCGCAATAGATACACTTGCCTGTAGATTCATTCCAGGTATGCGGAATCTCGTGGAAGGCAATGTTGCCGGCAGCCTCATCAAAGCGGCTGATGCTATACTCGCTGCTGGCATCCTTGCTGCAATAGAGCGAACGGCGGCTCACCAGAGAAGTAAGCTCCGTTATCGCCATGCCATAAACCTGATGATGAAGGATATGGTCAAGGCGCTCCTGCATATCGGGAATCTCTTCAGAGAGACCATCCAGCAGACGCTTGGTTATCTCACGAAGAAACACACCACTCTTGCAGAACGGGTCGAGAAACTTCACTTTACTATCGCTCCAAATCTCCTTTGGCAAAAGATCGAGCATGCGGTTGGCTATCTCAGGAGGCGTGAATACCTCATCGTTGCTCAGATTGGCCAGGCAACTGAGCACATCGGGATTATAATTGATCATGGTCAGGAAGATTAAGATAATGAGTCAACGGATATTCCTTGATAGGCTCATGCACAAAGGTTGGCTCGCCCGTATCGGCAAAGAGCAAACCCTCCTCCTCCGGTTTCGGCTTGTCATACTCCACGTTCTTGAGCAAATCATCAAGACGGAAGTCACGACGCTTCACTTTGCCACCGCCCACGAAGCCCCATTCCGAGAAGACGATAGGTTCCCCGGAAGACGTTTCCATGGTGAGGGCATCACCACAAAGAATGTTTTTGGCATAAAGAAACTGAATGCAACGCTCATAAGGGGCACTGCATTCCTGATGAAACACACGTTGATAGCGCTCCATGAAATCATCATAGAGCCTCTTCTGACAGGCAGCCACATTGTCGGGCAGCAGCTCCACGCCGTACATCGAACTGATGCCGAGGGCGGCATACAGTTCGTAGTCGTATCGGCTCTTACCATACTGGCACTCCACCACCTCGAGTTTACGGCGCTGAATTTCGATGAGGAAATTGCCGTTGCCGCAAGCCGGTTCCAGGAATCGGGAGTCGATACGCTCCGTCTCTTCTTTCACCAGGTCGAGCATAGCATTCACCTCACGCTTGGCGGTATAAACTTCTCCATGCTCCGCCACTCGCTCACGCGAAACTACCTGTCTCTCATTATCAGAATCTTGATTGTTTATCATGTTTTGGTCGGACATTTAAAAATCAATAACACATGAAAGACTTGTTTTTCAAAGACTTATCGTATAAAGTCTTATCTAAATATTGTGGAAAGAAAAAGGCGCACCCGCATCCTTTTCATTCCTACACCGGGGTTGTCCGACCAAAGATTTACCCAACAACAGAAACGAAAGGAAGGGGTACGCCTATAGCTAGGCGCATCCTCATCCTCCGAAGTTCTGTTGTATTATTGTCTGGTCGGACTATTGAGTGTAGAACTTCATCGAACTAGATACGAAATCTATTTCATCCACAAAGACAGACGTCATCGCCCTAAGGCGAATCCATCCAATTGCAAAGTAAATGCAAACGAGCGCAATGAAAGCTTGCTTTCAAATTGCCGAGTGC
>ERZ1023690.9-NODE-9-length-37604-cov-10.796746_pt1 | contig 37604 bp, 29 predicted proteins | sample MGYA00380347_ERZ1023690 | MGnify/ENA primary metagenome ERZ1023690 (study PRJEB33179, sample SAMN07449029) | human gut metagenome | biome: Human-gut; feature: Human associated habitat; material: Faeces | host: Homo sapiens | place: India:Kasaragod | collected...
AAGATTTCAACAATTCGACAGATATGGATTATAAGTACATCAACCAACTTTTGGAACGCTACTGGAAGTGCGAGACCTCTTTGGAAGAAGAGAACATCCTCCGCACATTCTTCAGCCAGGATGAACTTCCTGCCGAGCTGGAGCCGTATAAGTCTCTCTTTGCCTATGAGTTGAGCGAGACCAAGAACGAGGCTTTGGGTGAGGAGTTCGACCAGAAGATGATGGCTATGATCGAAGATGAATACACCAAGGAGCCTAACAAGGCAAAGGTTGTATCGCTGACAGAGCGCCTGAAGCCATTATTCAAGGCTGCCGCTGTCGTAGCCATCTTCCTCACTTTGGGCAATGCTGCTCAGGTTCCATTCCAGGAAGATTCACAGAATGTTGAAAACGTGGGAGTTATCAAGGCGACAAGAGGCGCTTCTGTTGCATTGAGTGGAGATTCTGCCAAGGTAGATTCCATGCAGCACACCAGTATCGACAAAATGACTGTTGATCAAGCCTCTCCCACCATATTAAAGTAGTAATTTCTATGCTTTCTCTATATAAAAAGAATCATGTTTAGTAAAACAATTCGAAACTGTGAAGTTTCATTTCTCTCAAATTTTTCATAACATACTAACGTAATAGGGCTGCCAGAATATTCTGGCAGCCCAACTTATTTTTATTCGTTTCTCACAGGTTGCACAACATATCCTTAGCTACCATTTTCGAGTCATCCACTCTTCTATGAACTAAAGGTTGGGTGAATACTTAATAGTATAGATGAGGAATGAGGTTTCTTAGACTTATTTAATCAGGGATACGGCATGAGCGCTATAGTCGTACAACATATTCCCACTTGTGAGAAAGCAAGAGCAGGCATCAAAAGAAGCAAAATTGCACTGAGTTTAGTGCAATTCTTTATAAAAAGTGCACTGAACTCAGTGCAATTTCATAAAATAAATCACGTTTCTTTCATAAGTAAGAGCCCGCCATTATCCGTACTATTATTAATAGGAGAAAAGGATATGAATAAGAAACTGACATCATGGCTCTTTTCGGGCTTCTTACTTGCTGTACCCTTGTCACTCCAAGCCCAGTATCATTCACAGGTTTGGAATCCCGACAATGGCAACGGTACATATACAAATCCCGTGATTTATGCCGACTATAGCGACCCGGATGTGGTGGCTATAGGAGACGACTATTATCTCACGGCAAGTTCGTTCAACTGCATCCCCGGTCTGCCTATCCTTCATAGCAAAGATCTGGTAAACTGGGAAATCATCGGCTATGCCCTGCAGGAACAGGAACCCAAGGAACTCTTCGACAAGCCTCAGCATGGCAAGGGTGTTTGGGCTCCAGCCATCCGCTACCACAATGGAGAGTTCTATATCTATTGGGGTGACCCCGACCACGGCATCTTCATGGTAAAGACCAAGGACCCATGCGGTACTTGGGAGAAACCCGTCTGCGTTATAGCAGGAAAAGGCATGATTGACCCTTGTCCGCTCTGGGATGAAGACAGGAAATGCTATCTCGTGAATGGATGGGCAGGAAGCCGTTCTGGATTCAACTCTGTACTCACCATTAGAGAACTTTCAGCAGATGGCACGAAAGTGATAGGAAAACCACGCATCGTATTTGATGGAGGACAGAAAAACCATACTACTGAAGGTCCGAAATTCTATAAGCGTGACGGCTACTACTGGATTATGTGCCCTGCAGGAGGCGTACAAATGGGCTGGCAACTTGCCATGAGAAGCAAGAACGTATATGGTCCATACGAGGCGAAGATGGTGATGGCGCAAGGCAAGACAAAGATTAACGGTCCGCACCAAGGCGCATGGGTTCATACATCGCAGGGAGAAGACTGGTTCTTGCATTTCAATGACAAGTATGCCTACGGTCGTGTCATCTTCCTGCAACCCGTGAATTGGAAGACAGGATGGCCTGTCATGGGACAAGACAAGGACGGTGATGGATGCGGCGAACCTTATCTTACTTATCGCATGCCAAAGTCAACCTCTCATACGAAAGTGAATCCACAGGAATCAGACGAATTCAACAATACAGAATTAGGATTGCAGTGGCAATGGCACGCCAACTACAACCAACTTTGGGGAATGCCAACCAACAATGGTTGCATGCGCCTCTATACGGCTGATCTTACGGCTACTGACAAAGCGGGCAATCCACAGCCATTCAAGAGCCTTTGGGAAGCAGGCAATCTCCTGTTGCAGAAGACCCCAGCCGAGAACTTTAAGGCTACAACCAAGATACGTTTTGCATCAAAAGAAGACGATCAATATGGCGGCATTATCATGATGGGCATGAACTATCAGGCATTGGTGGTACGAAGAATGGGTGATAATTTCCTATTGCAACAGCTCTACTGCAAGGGCGCAGATACAGGCGGTATAGAGACAGAGAAGACACTCGCCACCTTGAAGCCAACAGAGATTGACACCATTCCATACTCCCCAGCCATCTATCTCGACATCTATCTCCAGATGAAAGTCAAGGCAGGGAAATGCCAGTTTGCCTACAGTTTAGACGGCAAGCGCTACAAGGATGCAGGCGATCTCTTTACTCTGCGCCAGGGCAAATGGATAGGAGCCAAGATGGGATTTGTAAGTGAGCGCAAGAACACCCTGGGTAATCGAGGCTGGATAGATGCAGACTGGTTTAGAGTTACAAAATAAATTTATATTTACCGCACAAATGGGCATGGGAAAGAAAGTCTTGCAGAAAGCCTCCCATACCCCACTTTCATTTTTCCCTGGGCAAGAAAAAATTTTCTCTGCCCAGGGAAAAAATTTTCTCTCGGGATTTATCAATGCTTTAACAACAAGAAAAAACAGTCAACAGATTTGACAAAACCTATTGACTGTTCTATTTGTCATCCTTCGACAATCTACAAAACCAAACTAAATAATTTTAATATATAAACCTAAACCTTAGCTACAAGTCTCAATCATTTCAATGCCTTTGCTCTCATCAATGCCTCCAGATAATAGTAGTCGGCATAGATGATACTGGCATCAATCTCGCTTCCTGCAGGATGATGACCTGTACTGTGCATGAGGAAAGCTACATTTTTCTTGCCGCTCTGGTATCGGTCTGTACTCAACTGAGCCAAAGACTGCAAGGCAAACAGCTTATACTCCTCACCTTTCTCACCTCCCACATACTGCTGGAGTTCCAACAAAGCATCTGCCACAACACAAGCAGCACTGGCGTCCTTAGGAGCGCCACCTTTCACCCCACGAGGATCATCCATATCCCAAAGAGGAACGAGATCGTCGCTCGTTTCCTTCAATCGTTTGATATAGATGTCGGTCACCTTTTGGGCGAAATCGAGGAACACCTTATTGTGGGTGTAGCGATATACCATCGTATAGCCATAGATGGCCCAACTCTGTCCACGAGCCCACATCGAGTTGTCGGCATACCCCTGATGGGTCACACCCTTGATAAGGTTGCCATTGATGGTATCATAAACTGCCACGTGATAGCAACTGCCATCGGGGCGGAAATGGTTCTGCATCGTGGTCTTGGCATGAGTCACCGCCAGGTCGTAGAGCAACTTGTTGCCACCGTTCTTGGCAGCCCAGAACATCATGTCGAGGTTCATCATATTATCCATGATGGTATTGTGAGGCCAGTTGCGGGGCTTCACCTCACGAGGCCAGCTCAATATTGTTCCCACGATAGGATTGAAGAGCGTGGCGAGCGAATCAGCCGATGCCAAGATGACATTCTTATAATCCTGAGAGTGATTCACCTCATAGCCTTTACCGTATGAACAGAACATGAGGAAACCGATGTCGTGGTCGTAGCATGGGCGATAGGCGATGCCTTTCAGTGATTCCGTATATCCTTCGGCAGCCTTACGCACAGCCTCATCCCTGGTATTCTGATAGTCCATCCAGAGGATTCCCGGCCAGAAGCCATCACACCACTCCTCAGGTGTCGCCTTACGGCAATTCCATCCCTTCTGCTTATCCCCCTTGAGGATATTGCGAGGCTCCATCGTATAGTCGAAAGAGCCATCCTTCTGCTTCAGTTCTTCCAAAGCTCTGCCCACCTGCGTATGGCAGTATTGCAGTTGCTTATTCACATCAAGCCCCTGCTTTGCATCGAGCTTGCTCTGTGCCATCATGCCGTTCGCTAAGAACAAGGCTGATACCCCAAAAAGTATTTTTCCTATTTTCATCATAATTCATTTATTATCAATACGAATGAAACAGGAAGATTACTTAAACTGGTTAGCATTTGAGCAATAAGAAAGCGCAGCTATTGTTTGTTATATGTTAAAAATATGCTTATAAGCTGCCAAAACTATACTTTTTAACATGGTTTTGGCAGCTTATAAGCATATTTTTATTATATCTGCCATACTTAAAGAGGTTTTCTGCAAAGATACAAATCTTTTGCGGAAAGACGAAGCCCGAACTTGTGAAAGTTTGGGCTTTGTTGTAAATAAAAACATTTTTTCAATTCCGTATCTGGGAAAAAGAGAAAAACGAAAAGGGTGCGCCATTGACTTATGACACACCCCCATAAAGCAAGAAGAAAAAGCCTTTTACTTCTTCAATGTCAGGCGATATTCCAAAGAATACTCCCCATCGAAGAGGCGATACTCCTTGTGAGGTGGCTCACCCCAACTGTTATCACCACCGACTCCTCGCTGAGCACCATCCAAAATCACATACGTCTCCTGACGTGGGTGCATGTCCTTCTGGTGCATCATCTTCTTCTCCAATCCCATATCGAGATCTTCGTCTGCGAAATGAAGGGCAGAGAAGTCCATCGGTTTCTCGGCTTGGAATCGAAGGGTGACACCCGATTGAGGGGCGGTAATCTCAGCCCAGCGCACATCACAATGATTGCCTGTCTGCTGAGGGAAGATGTAAGGATAATACATATCCGTCACAGTAGTATGATAGATACCCAAGAACTGGCTGGTCTTTCTGTCAGAATAGTTTTCCCATGGACCACGACCATAGTAGCTTACGTTCTCGAAACCCTCAGGAAGCATCATGCGCATACCGAAACGAGGCAACTCCGGGAGTTTCTTTCCCTTGGTGTCCATACTTGCCTTTACGTCAATGCTGCCATCCTTGCGGAAGAGATAAGAGAGATGATAAGGTTGCTTGAGATCGCTCAACACCATGTCAAAGGTAATGAGCACTCCTTCCTCGGTAGGTTCTCCCACCTGACATTTCGATACATAGCGATTGGTCTGTGCGGAACGCCATACGTTACTCTTCTGTGGCATCTTGTTGCCATAATCGTTGTCATTAGGCGCACGCCAGAAGTAAGGTTCCAAGGTAGTACGATTGTGCAAGACTGAAACACCATCCAAGGCATAATTGGTAAGCGCACCACTCTGCTTGTTGATTTCCGCCTTGACATTGCCTACCATCAGCACGATATTGTTCTTCTGCGTCTCCACCTTGACATCGCCTTGTGTCTGCAAGTTAGCATTCTCTTCCAACTTACCCTCATGCAAGAATTGCTCCTTTGCCACATCATAATGAGCTGGCAAGAGATTGCTCGCCGTGCGAGTATAGGCATACACTTGAAGCGTGTATTCATCAGATTCTTTCAGCGATGGCATCTTGATGCGCACCTTGCTCGCCTGCTGTGGCAAAGTTTTCAAGCGGAAGTCGCCTGCAGCCACCTCCTTGCCTTCCTTGCAGAGCGTCCAATGGAAGTCATAGTCGGCAAGCGTGGAGAACTGATACTCATTTCTAACAGTCAACTCGCCCTTCTTCCAGTCAAAGTTAGGGAAGATAATGTCTTGATATACTTTCTTCACCTCTAAGGCTTGCGGCTTGTAACTCATATCGGAAGCAAGGACACCATCACATCCACTGTTCATCTCCACAGGCCATACATAACTTCCCATCTCACCATTATACATCCAATAAGTACGATGGTCGGTATTCTCGTTGATGGTACGGCGGATGCCCTGGTCTTGGAAGTCCCAGATAAATCCACCTTGCAAATTAGGTGACTTCTTGATTAAATCCCAGTAATCCTGAAGGTTTCCATTGCTATTACCTTGCGCATGAGCATACTCACACATGATGAAAGGACGCTGTTTGCCACTCTTGGCATAGGCTAACACCCTGCCCCAGTTGGGATACATGTGGCACACGATGTCGGTATTTTCCTCTTCCCAAGCTTGCTCAAACTGAACGAAACGAGTCTTGTCGTTCGCTTTCAACCAGCGATATTGCTCATGGAACACCTGTCCATTGCCACACTCATTGCCCATCGACCATCCAATGATGCTTGGGTGATTACGATCACGATAGAACATACGATGGATGCGGTCACGATGCGCAGGAGCCCATTCCTTGCGATAAGCAGGATGAGGAACGGTATCGGTGAAATAGACGCAACTGCCCATTCCGTGAGTTTCGATATTCGCCTCATCCACCACATAGATGCCATACTTGTCGCAGAGGTCGAGCCACTCCGGACTATTCGGATAGTGACTGCTACGCACAGCATTGATGTTCAACTCACGCAGTCGGCGCAGATTGTCCATCATGATTTCATAGCTCTGCACATGTCCCAAGGAGTCATTATGCTCGTGCCGGTTGACACCTTTAATATATACCATCTTGCCATTGACCAGCAATCGGGCGTTCTCTATCTTCACCTCACGGAAACCTACTTGCTGGCGCACGGTGTCACCACCCAATATCATCGCCATCTGATAGAGATAAGGTTTTTCGCCACTCCATAGGTTCACCTTATTCAGTTTCTTGCTCACGTGGATGGTTGTCTCCTTGCCATCAACCTTGAAAGGCTTGGTCTCATGGAGCAACAACTTGCCACTGGCATCTCGAAGTTGAACCATCATCTTATCAGAGACTGACTTACCGGAGAAATTGCGAATGGTAACATCTGTCTCAAGCTGTCCATTGCGATAGTTATCCACAGGAGTAGCCGTAATATTGTAATCCCATACAGACACTGGGCTATAGGCTTGTAGATACACGTCACGCTCTATGCCTGTGATACGCCAAAAATCCTGATCTTCCATATAGCTTCCATCATGCCAACGATACACTTGTACCGCCATTTGATTGGCACGACCATCTATATGAATAAACTTCGTCACATCAAACTCAGCAGGGGTCTTGGAGCATTTGGTCATACCCACCTCCGTGCCATTCACCCATACTCTCGCATAGCCCGTAATGGAACCGAAATGAAGCATCACTTCCCTACCCTTCCATTGTGAAGGCACTGTGAATGAAGTACGGTAAGTGCCTACAGGATTCGGGATGTCGATGTAAGGAGGATTAGGCGACCAAGGATAGGTGATATTGGCATACAAAGGTGCGCCAAAGCCTAAGAGTTCCCAGTTGGATGGCACAGGAATCTGTGCCCACTTGGAGTCATCGAAACCCGGACGATAGAAGTCCGTAGGTGCATCCTTGATATCATCGGCATAATGGAAACGCCACTTGCCATTCAGCAACTTCGTATGCGAGGTTTTAAACCAAGCATGTGGTTGTTCCTTGCCTCGCTCAAACACAGTCGGATTCTCCCACTCATGCTCGTAAGCATTCGCCACAAGGATAGAGCCGAAGAGAGCAGCCGACAACAGTAATAAGTTCTTGATATTCATAATTCAATTAATATTTTACTTTTATTCTTGATACCAGCATAGTCACCTGCAGAAAAACGAAGCACAGTCTTGTCGCTTCCCGCACCCGAAAGAGTCACGTAGTTTTTGAGCACCAATGTCTTCGTGAGGTCATATATGCCTTCCTCCAGTATGACACGACCTGCAACATTGGTAGCCGACACTTGGTCGATGGCAGACTGTATATCGCCACCCACCTTGACAGTTACAGCCTTTGCCATGATCTTTGCAACGAAGGCATCTGGCAGAAAGATTTCTAAGCCAAACAAGGCAAGCAAGAGTATAAAAAAATGTTTCATATCACTGAAAAGGTTTGTTATGTTTGAAGATTTAGAGCGTTACATACACTTAGAAAGATATTCGCGAACTGTTTTCTTAGAACGGAGAATATAGCCCTCCACGGTGCGAAGGTTCATCTGCATCTCCTCGGCGATTTCCTTGGCACTCTTTTCCTCATGAACGAAAAGTTGATAAATAGTGGCAGACTGCTCCTTCATCTGGGACAGGCACTTGCCTTCCAACTTCACGATGCGAGCTGCATCTATCTGGCTGACGATGTTATTGCTTGTACTCTTCTCCATCTCATACATAGCATAACGCTGGTAATCTTGTACCAATGCCATGTGACGAAAACGATCGATGACCATTCTGTGAGCAATGACAAACAAGAGATTCTTAGCTGTCTGCTCACTGATGAGGTCTTTCTTCATCACCTTCAAGAACAAGTCTTGAAGCATATCCTCTGCGAGCATCACATCATGAAATTGAGAGATAAAGTATCTCTTTACATCCTCTGCATACATATTATATATACGTGAGACGGTGTCCATGTTAGGAGTAGCGTTTGTTGCCATATCGTTATTGTTTTAAGTTTTGATTGATAATTACGATTGCAAAGATATGACAAAAAGAAAAGAAAAGCAAGTTTTTGAGGCTTGCTTGTCTTCAACTTAGTTAGGAGTTACGTACAAATACGTTACATCCCTGATTATCAAACATTTACACTACAAGTACAACTAAGTTAGTCGTACTCTATAGTGTCGTTCTGATGTTCTTCGTCTTCAAATACTCGGCTGGAGTCATACCTTCCACCTTACGGAAAGTACTGAAGAAAGAGGTGCGCTTGAAACCGCATCGCTCACTCAAGGCAGTGACAGTATAGCGCTTATACTCGCCTTCATCAATCAATCGCTTGAACTCTTCCAAGCGGAAGTGGTTGACGTAGGCATAGTAGCTCTCGTTGAGCTGCTGATTGAGCACCTGGCTCAACTTCACCACCGATGTACCTATTGCCTCTGCGATGTCGCTGCGCTTGAGGTCAGGGTTACGATAGGCATGTTCGTGTTCCATATAGTCTTGCATCTTTTTCAAGATCACCTTACTTTCTGCATCAGATACCTTTATCTTCTGATACTTATTATCAGCCACCTCCTGTGCATCCATCGTTTCCTCTTGTTTTTGCTCCATTTCTATCAAGGCATCCTCTATCTGGTTACGCTCAGACAGCAAAGTATGGGTATTCTTGCGGTATCGATGCCACCAGAAAAGCAGCACGATGGAAGCTATCAAGAAGATAAGTTCCAGAATGGCAGCTATAGACGGAATGACGAAGATACAGAAGGTGCGCTCTGTATTCGCCGCCCCCATCAAGCGTATCTTCACATCGTGAGTGCCGAGCATCAAGTTTGTCAAGGATATTTCCTTTCCTTCTGAAACCATTCTCCATTCCTTATCGCCATCCACCTTGTATTCATAGAATCGGCCTTCGGTCTTGGCATAGTTAGGAAGCGTAGCCTTGAAAAGCAAAGGAGATGATGTTATATTCCAACGCAACGTGACAGAAGCTTTGTCGTTGATGACACCTTCTTCCCCATAGTTTACCATTGCATCTCCTCTACGGATGTCATAGATGAGCAACTGACAGGCAGGCTTAGCACTACGCCACCTTGACAACTTATCCAACGGCATATATGCGAGTCCTGCAGACGTACAAATCCATAGATACCCATCGTCATCCACCATCGCTTCGTTGACATAATCGCCACGAATACCATACGAATTGTCTAAATGCAAGATGTTCTTCAGAGAATAATCCATACAGAACAGTCCCTTTTCCGAAGCCAACCAATAGTGTCCCTGCATATCGTCTAAAAAGAAGCGATAGCCATCTTCCATAATTCCTCGGGGGATAGACAATTCACCAAACTGTGTCATCTTCTCATTGGTCTCAAACAGTCTTCCTTGGCCTACCGCAAATATCTTTTGTTGGTGACCAGGAGATAATTTGGACAAGATATTCTTGTTAAAGAAGCCTTTTGGGAAGCAAGAGTTTTCGAAATCATGGGTAGCTGCCAAGTAAATACACATCTCCGTTGTGCTGGAAAACCAAATATTTCCTGAATGGTCGAAGACGATACCATTGATGGAACCACCACTAATACGAGAGTTCTGTTCTGCATATCGCACACATGCTCCGGTCTTATCTATTACAAACAAGCCCTCGTTGGTTCCCACGAACAACTTCCCATCAGGTGAGATTTTCATCTCGCTAACAGAGCATCTACTCAGCAACGGATGATAAGACTGGTTGGAGACGGAGAGACTCTGAGGGTCGAAAATTCTCAAACCTCCATCATACGCTCCAACATAAAACTTGCCATTGAAATAAGCAAACTTGGAAAGGATATGCGCCTCGTTCATCTCTTGCGAAGAGAAAAACTTGACGATATTCTTCTCTTCATTTACATACCAAAAGCCATTCTGTAAGCCTATCAAACGTTCCGAACCATGCTTCAAAAAGCCATACACATCCATGTGGCGCGTAGAGAAAGCACCATACGAATAGGTATGAAACAGATGAGAGTTATAATAGGAATAAATAGCGCCATATCGAGACACGCCAAACCAATCCACCCCATCAGAAACTCGCAAGTAACACTCCGCACGATTGGTAGGCAAAAGGTATTCCCCATCCTCCATTGTACCATAATGCCACAACACTTTCTCCGTATTTGCATCCAACACGAAAACACCATCACCTCGTGTCGTGACATAGAGTTTCGTACCATCTACAACTTCTATAGAGCTAGTCATGTCGCCTACACCTTCCACCTGGTGTATGTTCATAGTTCGCATATCCATACAAAAGAGTCCATTGCTGGTAGTTCCCACAAAAACCTTGTTCCCACAAAGGGCAAATTTTGCCAACAAAGAGTTATAAGGCATCTGCTTAGTAATCTGCTTGGAAACGAGCTTGTCTGTCTTTGGATTATAACAACAGAGGGAATAACGCGTATCAAACCAAATATTGCCTTGTTTGTCTTGTGCAAAATGCCGAGGTAAGTAATCCAATTTGGCACGCTTGCCCATATTTATCTTTCTCGCTTTCTTTCCATCATAAAGGAACAAGCCTTCTCTCGCTCCTATATATAATAGGTGGCCAACAGCGAATAGATTTTCCGAATTGGCAAGATTTGGCAGCACATTCACAAAGGAATCACTACCATATTTCATCTCGTAAACGCCTTCGCTAGTTCCGACAAAGATACTATTGCCTAATCCTTCACAGACATCATACACTTTGGCATTGCCTTTCAGTTTCTCACAGTAGAAACGATAGGAATGAGCACGCACACCATTGAACACGGTCAATCCCGCACCTGTAGCCATCCATATTTGCCCATGGTGATCCACATCCATATTTCGCACAGTCTCTCCTGCCAACCCATTTGCATAAGTGAGCGAGTTGAATGTCTCCTTGTCGATGTCAATAGCCTTGGAAACACAGCATAAAAGTGATAATATAACAACGATGATTGCTTTATTCATTTTTTAGATACGTTTAGATGGTGCAAAAATACAAAAAGTTACCCAAAGAAAGAACTCTTCGAGTAACTTTTTTGCATTCTTGATGCCACCTTACTCTGCTTCCAAGCAAATTACCCTTGAAGACCAGTCACTTTTCTTGTCACGGTTCACAGAAACAGAATGTATATAAGGTATTTCCAAACCTTGATCCATCAAATACCTACCAGAATAAGATTTGCCCTCACAATAGAGAGGCTTATTGTCGATGGCATTCAATTCACGCACTTTATACATCTTATTGGCATCCAAACCTGCCATCTTCACTCTTGGAAGATGCACATTGTGGAAATTGGCTATCTTCCACCAATAGAACACCGCCTTGTCCTTCGCCTCGCTCACATACATGATGGAAGACAACCCCTGGTTGTCGAAAGGAGAGACCAGACGGTAAAGGTCGCCAAACTGTACTATTGGGCGTATCTCCTTGTACTCTGAGATGGCCTTCTTACAGATAGCCTTCTCCTCATCGGTCATGTTCTTTGGCTGAATCTCCATGCCGAGACGACCACTCATCGCTACGTCGATGCGATACTTCAAGGTAGTGGTGCGGAACATGGTGTGGTTAGGCACGGCTGAGATATGGCTTGCCATAGCGATAGCTGGGAAGAAATAGCTGGTGCCATACTGCATATAGATGCGTTGGAGCGCATCGGTGTTGTCACTCACCCAGAGTTCATCAAAGCCACGAAGGAATCCCCAGTTGGCACGACCGCCACCACTGGCACAACACTGGATGACAACATCCTTATACTTGGCACGAATACGATCGATGACCTTGGCAAAACCCTCATGATAAGCGATATACATGTGGCTCTGGTCTGCCATCGGAAGATACTGGCTGCCATGATTCATGATGGCCATATTGGCATCCCACTTGATATAAGCGATGTCAGGATACTTGCTGAGAAGATTGTCCACTACACCAAATACGAAATCCTGCACCTTAGGATTGGCAAGGTCAAGCACGAGTTGTGTACCACCACGTCCCGTCACGGGTTCACGACCTGGTGACTTGATAATCCAGTCAGGATGTTTCTCGTAAAGTTCGCTCACCGTATTGGTCATTTCTGGCTCAATCCAGATACCAAACTTTACGCCATTCTTCTTGGCATCACGGAGCAAACCTTCGATGCCATCAGGCAACTTTTTGGTATCCACTACCCAATCGCCCAAGCCACGTTTGTCGTTTGTGCGAGGATATTTTTTGCCAAACCATCCATCATCCATCACGAAGAGTTCACCGCCCATAGAGTGGATGTCTGCCATCATCTGGTCCATTCTCTGCTGGTTGATGCCGAAATACACACCCTCCCAAGAGTTGAGAAGAATATCACGCTCTTGGTCGCCATGAGCGAGGATATACTTGCGTCCCCATTTATGGAAGTTGCGGCTTGCGCCACTCAATCCTTCCTTAGAATAGGTGAAAGCCAAGGCTGGTGTCTTGAAAGTTGCGCCTTTCCTGAGGTGATACTCAGAGTTTTCCTCATTGATGCCTGCAAAGAAATAGTGATACTCGGTATCATCGGTTACAGTTCTGAGTTTATAGTTGCCACTATATTCGATGGCAGCACCGATGACATCACCCACATTTTCCTGTCCTTTGCCACTGAGCGAGAACATCACCTCACCATGGTCGGTATGAGAGTTGCGAATGCCATCGTTATTAGTGATGACAAAAGCCCCTGGTTGCAATTTTTCTTGACTCAACTGTGCCTCGTTCGCCCAAGAGCCTGAGAGATGGTTCATCCACACATCACCACGGCGGATAGGAAGCATAGCAGAAGCAAAGGTAGTCAAGGTGACAGTACCTTTTTCTCCATTTTGAATCTCTGTCCAGGCCTCAATCATATCCACATCGCTATAGGCACGATACTTCAAATCCACCTTTATATTATATATGGGATCCTTGAGGTGGATAGTGGTAAGCGTGGCATTACCCTCACTTTTGACATCACTACCTGTTGCCACGAGTGACGTAGATAGATTACCATCACTATGACGCATGGCGAATGCCGAAGCGGCAGGTGTATTGAGACCATACGCTGGATAGGCATCCATACGTCCATTAGTTGCTACTTGCAAGTTTCGCAATTCGGTGTTATCCAATTTTGTTCCAAAATAGAGATACTGGGCAGGTTTGCCATTCTCGACATCGAGAACAAGCGACATACCCTTGGTATTCACAGAAACAGGTTCTGCCATCACTGGAACAGTAGTGGTCAATAATAAGATAGCTATTGATTTAAACTTCATCATATTATATCTGTCATTAATGTTTGAAAATATAGAGATTTGATTGACTTCTGTATTTACTTCTGCCAATATACGGCATAGCGGCAGTGATGGGCATCATAGAATGGAACGAGTTCCACACCATTCTTCATCTTGAAGTTCTTGATGCTCTTCAAGCCCTCATATTTTGCCTTCTCTATAGTGGATACAGGTATCTTGAAAGGCTGACACTTTGTGTTGTTGTTTCCGATGGCAAGGCTGTTGAGACTACCAGCCATCAACAAGCCTGCTACGATTGCGATTGATTTCTTGTTCATATTTTATTTTTTTTCTTATTTCACTCGATTCACCACATCCTTGGGAATATCAATGCGGATAGGTTGCACCGCACCCTTGTATTCACCATCGGCATCAGCCACAGCGACAAGCCAACAGGTGAAGGAACGGCGTGCATTGTCCCATCCTGACTCGTATGGATAGAACTTGAAAGTGGTGTCATTGATTTTCTCCACAGGACCACACACCACCTCTACACGAGGCTTCTTCTTGCCATGCTGGGAGGTTGCGTTATTATGAGAAGCATCAGTATAGACAGCCTTGAGTTGGAAGGTGATGCCCTTCATATCTCGCAAATCCAGTTTCATGCCTCCCTGCGCCTTCTCGTCATATCCTATCATCTTGCCTTGATACTCAAAGCCTACATACTGCACTTTCTTGCCAGCCGTCTCCTTATATCGAGCCTCGGTGAGTTCCGCCATTTCCTTGTCGAAATACCAGAAGGCATCGTGCTTATCGCCCTTATACAGATCATAAGGTGCAGGCTGCGGACGGTTAGCTGCTGCATTCTCAGGCATCTTGCCCTTGTCTGCTCCATCTGTACCCATCATGTCAGAGTGGAAACGCTCGGCAAGCCATCCGTCCTTCGGATTGAGTTTGCGCAGCGTTCCATCGCTGTTCAAACGCTGTTCTAATGCCTTTTGAATGAATTTCGCAAGATACAGGGCTGTACGATTGCCACAATCGAAATGACCTCTGCCTGTATCGCAGAGGAAGGAGATGCAACTCTCTGGATACATCATGCGGAAGGAAAGGGCAGGATTCACACGAGCCTCCCACCATTCATACTCTCCTTCCACCATCAAACCAGGAATGCCATCAATATTGCGATGACGTCCCCACTCCACATTGTCTCTGCCATAACCACAGAGATTGGTGCGAGGGGCATCGCCATGGAAGGAGATGATGCAGAGCGTGCGGTTCGGATTCCAAGCAGCAAAGTTCCAGGGGAAGGTAGCCTGGGCGGAATGTCCCAAAGGAATGACAGGAGCCTTGGCTATCTCGGCATGACCGCTTTGGTCGGCGAGATTGCCCATCATCTCCTCAAAGGTATTCTGTGCGCCAGAGGTAGGATCCCAGTTGTTGGTGAAGGCAGGAGCCACCCATACCATCGCCACATCTAATTTCTTCATCTGAGCCTGGAAATTCTTGTTCTTATAGATAGCCTCCTCGGTCATATTCTGTTGCGAGAGCAGTACAGCCTTCACTTGCTTGCATCCCTCTGGCACCCAAAGGTAAGCCACAGGAGCCTTGCCTGTCTCATTGGAGACATACCCTCTCAAATCCACTGAACACTGGTACATACCACTTCCTCCCACGCCAATGGCATGAGCTGTACTTACGAAGATGCCTTGCAACAGCAAGACCATCAGCATAACGCTGATACGTATTTTTCTTAATAACATCATATTGTCATTTTAACAAACTGAATCGCAACGCTGCACCGCCTGATGACTGCAAATGGAGCTTTAATATCTTGCCAGCCTTGATAGTCTGAACTACAGTAGATACCTTGGTGCGAGTATTCAACTTAGGGTCGTCATTGTAAATCTCCACACGATATTTCTTGCCTTTCTGCAAGAAGTCGGCAGTATTGAGGGTGATGTCGCGAGCCTGCAAGCCATTCATCGCTCCCACAAACCAATCATTGCCCGAGCGACGCGCCTGCACGATATATTCACCTATCTCGCCCTGCAAAGCCTTGCTCTCATCCCATACCGTAGGACAATACTTCCAGAAGTCCAACTCCTTTTCTCCCTTATATACATTCGGGAGGTCATACCAAAACAAGAAGGTGATAGGACTGTAATATACCACTGGCATCGCCAACTGGTGTGCCTTGGTATTCTTCACTTTACCATTGAAATAACAAGGCGTATAATCAGCAGGACCGCAGAGGAAACGGGTAAATGGCAAAATCGTATTGTGCTCTGCATCTGGCATTTCCTCGTTGCCGCCAATACCTTCTTGCGTCATCAAGTTAGGATAAGTGCGACTCCATCCCGTAGGGCGATACTCATCGTGGATATCCACCATAATGTGATGGTCGGCACACTTCTTTACGGCATTGTGAAGCCAAGTGGTCCACTCCTGCGAACCTATCTGCACAAAGCCAAACTTGATTCCACTGATGCCCCATTTCTCATAGAGTGGCAACAGCTGGTCAAGCTCCTGATACAAGGCTCTCTGGTTTACATAAACCCACACGCCGATGCCCTTGCTCTTGGCATACTGACAGAGCTTTGGCATATCAATATCGCGAGTTTCCAATACTTTCAAGGCAGAAGAAGACATCTTCATCTCCGGACCATACCAGCCTGCATCAAGCTCAATATATTGAAGACCTCTATCCACACAGAAGTCAACACCCTCCATACAAGTCTTCATATCCAAGCGACACACACGGAAAGCCTTGCCTGGCTTAATCCAAGAGGTATCGGAAATCTGGCAAGGAGTATTGAGATTGAGCACCATCTGCTTGTTATTGATCAGGTCGATAGCCTTCTCACCCACCATGATGAATCGCCAAGGCATATCGTAGGCGGTGATGATGTCGGCAGAATCGAACATCGCCATCTGCAACTCATTGTCAGCCTTCAGCTTGAGCTTGCCTCTCACAAAGTCACTCAATGCCGCCTCACCGATGGCTGCATAAAGACCATTAGAAAGATGCATGGTCAAAGGACGCTCTGCCTCTTCCTTCCAAGCAGCCTCGCTCTTCAAAAGCTTTACCTTGTTGGTATGAGATTGCGCCCAAGCATAATGGTAAGCCTCGGCACCAGGCGCAAAGCGGAAGGAAGTGAGGTCTTCGCTGATGTGCATAAACAAACCATTTACCGCCTCTGGGAAGTGATAGCGGATGACCACACCCTCATCGTATGCTCTCACGATGATATCGAAGAGATATTGTTGGCGCTTGTCGTAGGCTGTGCCACCTCCATCTTGATGCTTGCCGCCCTTAATCAGATGGATGGTCATCTCATTATAACAATCTCGTATCTGGGCATACTCGCCATAGACTGGCTTCCAAGTATTGTCCTCAGAACGACGATCCACACTTGTTACTTCCATACCATGGGGCCAAACCTTACTATTATCCACTGGTATTCCCATCGCCGACTCCACCAAGTGGTTGTCGATGTTCACACCCAGTTCACCTGCTTCTACCACAGGCTTACCTGCATAATCCAAGCTATACAGCAGTTTGCCTTCCTTCTGAGAGAAGGTAAACTGATACTTGCCATTAGGTGACTGCAAGGTTTCTACTGCTTGAGCTGCCACTGCTACTATCAGCATCAGCAGCAGGAAAGGCAATCGGCGATTGATACTAAAAGAGATAGTCTTCATTATTATCTATTGAATTTGTTGTTATTATTAATTAAAGTTGTCGGAACATATAGTTTCGGCGGTCACACAACAGCTGTTGTGCGATTAAAAAATCACAGTTCCACTCTCCAAGCAAACAAGGCGCTGGGTGGTTCCATCCTTGAGCTTCACGAGGATGCCAACGGCTCCCTTCTGCTCAGGCTCAAAGAAATCGACCGATGCGATGTCGCCTGGTTCGGTATCAGAGCTTGGCTCATAAACCGTTACGAATGGATGGTTCCATGCCTCTCCCTTCTGGCGAGCCACAAAGGTAAGCACAGGCTGCTCATCTACCTTATAAGGCTGATTCGGCATGCGCTCATATTCGAGGTTGACTGGCGAGAGAGCTTGGAAGATGGTACGGTTCTCATCTTTCTTCATCCACATGGTCATGGTGATTTCACGCTGACCATCCATAGCCTCCACTACCTTATCATCCAGTATCTTGGTAACAAACTGCGTCTTTACACTGTTCTGCATCTCTGCGCTCTTCTTGTCATAGATATAAGAATAGGCATAGAGATGACCACCTGCAAAGGCAAGTTCCTCCGTTGGTTTCATATCGAGAGGCTGACCTGATGTGGCATCCATCACCTTCATCTCCTGTCCGAGATTGTGATAGAAGTAATCGTGGGTCTTGTCGCCACCTTCCTTCTTCTTGCTACGGAACACATCTATGTAATATCCTCCCTTAGCAGATGTCTTCACAATGGCGGTGGTACGCTGCTGCAGCGCCTGTGTCTCTGGCTCAATGAAACTTACGGTAGCGTAAGTTATCTTATCCTTAAGTTCAGAATCCTTCTGAAAAGAAAGTTTCTTTTCGGATAGCTTCTTGCTGGCAGGTTGCTCCTTGCTTACCTCTGGATAAGAGGCGACAACCTTGAAGGCATGCTGAGACATCATTACAGGATAGCTTGATACACCATCCACCACTACCGTGTTGTGGGCTGGCATCTGAGAATAATATTCCAGATAGTCCAAGCCGCTATAGAGGGTTCTGCCGATACCAGCATCAGGTCCCAATACATATCCCTTGCCATAGAGTTCGAGCGAGATGCCGTTGGCATGCTGGTGGTTGCCAAGGCTGGCATTGACGGAAGCCATCAAGTCGTGCTGCTTGTCCATGCCACTTCGCATCGTTATCCACGATACATTAGGGGCATAAAACAGGGTGCTCGTATATGCCTCTATCTCAGATATAGGAGCTTTGGGAGCCACTGCATTCTTCAGAAGATTCATCTCAGAGATAAGATTCTTATTCTTATGGCGAGTGGCATACTTCAATACTTGGTTAATGCCACCTGTATTGAGATAACCAGGATGAGTATCACCAAAACCTGCAATCATACGGTTAGGGAAGAGATATTCGGCAGAGGTCTTCACAGCTTCCGTCAAGACAGGACGCTGCTTGAAGAGGTCGATGCCAGCCTTCTCATCCAGCATGTTGGCGAAATCACAGATACTGCCCAGTACCGTAGTACTGTAGCCTGGCGATTCATACCAAGTCTTGCTCTTCGCATCAAAGCCGAAGTCGATGAGCCTGTTCATGCTCCACTGGCGAATACTATTTTGATTTACGATATAATCCAAGTAGTATTACTTGCCCTTGCCATCTGCGTATGCTTGGTTATCTTGCAATTCCAAGGCTATCTTCACGATGAAGTAGGCCTGAAACAAATTCCAGTTGTTGTGAGGCACACCATTGGCGATGATATTCTCCGCCCACTTCTTGAAACCAGCCTCGATGACGGCTTGGTTTTCCTTAACCAGAGGTTTGATGAGGGGATACATCTGGGTGAGTTCGTTAATGACATCCTCGTGGATAACCTCAAAAGTAGTCATGCCCACCAAGGTTTGCTGATGACCATGATTCAAATCGATAGGCACATTGCGATAGGCGATGCCCTTCATATAGACATCGAACACCTTTGCTGCCATCTGGCCATAGCGCATATCGCCAGTGGCGGCATAGATGCGAGCGGCATCACGGGCAATACCGACAATATATCGGTTCACGCCGGCTATGTTGCAACCCGTCTTGGCTGGAGAGGTCTTCTCCATTTTTCCTGTTACCTTATTGACATAGGTCACATTTCCCTGCTCATCGTCATCGTAAGGCACGAGGTCCTCCAACTTTGGACGATTGTATTGCGACTCAAAACCGCGAGTTCCATTATATTTCACCGTAGGCTCTGCGGCACGCTCTCCCCCAGGATGAGCAAACGCCTCACCATTAACAAACACATCTGATGCATTTGTCTTCCAAAACATCTGCAAACGGGAGTAGAGCCAGTCGGGTTGCTTATCCACCTGGCTCATCACGTTCTCAATCTTAGCTTTCAACTTGGTAATCTCAGGATCCTCCACCTTCTTCTTAGCCATACCGAAAGAGGAAGAGAGGAGCATCAAGGCTGCCACATATAGTACTTTCTGTTTCATGTGATTGATTCTTATCTTTATTTGATTATTAATAAGAATACGATTGAGGGGCGATTAATACGTAGGACATCAGATAATAAAACGATATAAGCACAGATGCCTAAGCTGAACTTATATCGTTTACGTTTTACTAAAACATTCTACTTCTAAACCACAGCGAAAAAAGTTCATCTGAACACAAAATACACAAGGTTGTGTTATACAAGTTTGTGTATTTTGTGTTTATTTATGATTTACAACTATGGGTGAAGGTGGAATATAAAATGTCTGCGCATTATCTTACCACTACTTTCTTACCATTGATAAGATACAGGCCCTTTCCTACAGTTTTGACCTCTTGTCCTTGCAAATTGTAGATGCGGTCGGAAACAAGGGATTTGCTTGATACTGATACATTCTCTATGCCAGTTCCCACCGTCTTTTTTACTCCATAAAACTCAATCTCGGCCACATTGCAACTGCCTTTATCTGGACCAATATATCTCATGTAACGATAGAACTTACCAGCAGGAGCCCTCAACAGAGTGAGTTGATTCTCTACAGGAGCAGAGGCAATCGTAGCAACAGTAATAGCAGATTTGAAATCTTCCGTGTTAGAAACCTGGAACTTTCCTCCTACCATTCGAGAGGCATAGCCCACTCTAGGAGCATACTTCACATATAACAACATAGCAGAATTGCCCTCGCCCATATCGTATCCCAGCCAGTCACCAGACTCATTTTTGGCATCAAAGAAAGTAGAGAGATTGCCATCCAAAGCTGCCGTAATCGTACGAGAGGAATTATTTTTATAAGAACCCTCCGATCCGATTATAGTTCCATTAAGTTTCTCACTATCATAAGTGGTAATGGTCTTAACTGAAGAGCAGACACCTTCACCCCAGTCATTCTTTGCTGACACCTTATAATAATATGTACCATTCTCACTAATCTCATCCACCAAACTTGTGGCACGTGTTTTAGCGATACATTCATAAGACTCCCTATCAACAGAACGATAGACATAGAAGCTATCCGCATTAGCAGTAGATCTCCAAGAGAGATACACATGGTTTGCCCCTGGCCAAGAAGCCGCTAATGAAGTAGGAGCCGCAGGCTTTGAACCAGGTTCACATACCGTCCCTTCTACTTTCACATGATCAAACACAGCCTGGTACACCTTGCTAACATTACCAGAGCAACTTGCCATTCCCACATAATAGGTAGAAGGCATGCTGACAGTGCTTTCACCCACCTGATGCCAAGTTAAATTATCTCGGCTAATGTAAGTAGTAAAGAGTTTGCCCTGACGCTTGATACGCATCCACATTGGTGCCCTGCCATAATTGGTAGCTTCCTTCCAAACAGTATTTCCGTTTGAAGAAGAACGTGTACAAGTGCGAAGCATGCGGTATCCCTTTTCGCCTAACGTAATTCCCACTCTCTGCGCTCCAGCCTCTAAGGTAGAACGCATCTGAATACCGACCTTATAGAAAGCTTCTTCTGTACTAGACAGTCGCACAGTGAGAGCGGCATCACCCTTCATCTTCAGATATACAAACCCCTCAGAGTCTGCTGTACCTCCAATGTCTTTACCAGCACCGCCTACGGCAAATGTTGAATCTTGCGCAACAGTAAAGAGCGAACCTCCCTGTGTATTGCCAATAGGAGTAAACGTCCATCTAACAGGCAGGGCGTCGCTACCTTCTTGCGCAGTAGCACTGACCACCTCGCTAAACTCGCTGTAACCAGCCTTATTGAGCAATCTCACCTTATAATAGTAAGTTTTCCCCACTTCCACCTGTTCGTCTATATACTCATTATTGGCATAATAATCCCAGGTCTTAAGTGTAGAGAAATTCTTGCCATCCTCAGAACGATATACAACAAATCCCCTGGCATCTTCGCCCACAGGATGATTCCAGCTAATACAAATTTTCTTAAATCCATCCTCTGCCTTCAAGTTGACAGGCTTTGCTGGCACCTCAGTAAAATAAGGTGATGCTGCAGCATCTATCGTAAAGAAAAGAGTGCCATATCCCAACAATTCATTGCGTGTGTCAGGGCGAGCTAATTTAGCTGCCATTGCCAGATAAGGGAACAAGCTGTCATCCATTCCTTTCACTTCCTTGTAATGATGATATACCGCCTCGAAGCAGCAAGCATCAGGACGAAGACGGAAACCATTGTTGTGAGTTGAAATATAATAGAACTTGATTCCACCCATATTATCTAGTCCACTGCAATCAACTGGCTCGAAAGGGGCATCAGTATGACCTGTGTTGTATCGACACCAATACTCCATACCCTTGAGGAGACGGTTGTCTCCAGCACCAAAGAGATCATCGCCCTGATTCCAACATACAAGACATGCCTGAGCTATGTCACCCAAGGTCAGTCCACCATGTACATTGTCACGTCCCATCTCTCGCATCTGACCACTAGGGTCAATGCTTCCACCAAACATGGTGCCCCAATGGGACTCATCCAACATCAACTGATAACCTTCCTGATAAATCTTCTCATCATCGAGCAATACACCAGCAGCAATAACTGCCAAGGCTGCTGGAGTGTACCAAGAAGGATGAGAGTTTGTGTAAGTGCAGAACTGGCGGCATGCGGGATAAAGAACTGTACGCACCTTAGAAAGGAAAAGATCACGGTTCTTAGCCTCCCATCCCTGATAAAAACTACCATCCGTATTGCGGAGCAACTCAGCAGCAAGTATCAGGGCACGAGATGGATACTGATAGAGTTCAGCTGTGGCGGTCTCCAAAGTGGTAGCCCATGCCGACAAGATATTTGCTGCACACTTGGCATAAGCCTCATTGCCTGTTACATGCCACTCTATGGCATTAATCATGGCAGCATAAGCGTCTTGCGCCGCACGTTGGCGCTGTCCATTACTTCCGCCTATCTCTGCACGAGCATAGGGGGTATAAGTAGGCTTGGCGAAATTATCGGCTTGCATCTCTTTCCAAAGCGAAGCCCAAGGCTCGTCACCGGCATTGACATGAGTCTTGATTCTTTCCAAGTCTGAAACTGCCAGGATACTACCTGGATGCTTGAATGTGCGTTGGGCACTGACAGTAAAGACAAATGCAACCAACATCAAAAAAATGAAAGATAATTTTCTCATTGTTTTTAAGTTAAAATGTTGAGTCCACTTTAAAAAGTGGGTTAAATTTGAATTAAACATTACATCGCCATGCTCAACATGGCTCTCACTTGCTTGCGAGAGATGAAGACATCGTGTACGAGATCCTCACTCTCCTCGCGGTTGCCCAAACGAGAAGTGGCTGTCTGTTTCATATCGTTGACTGTTATTTTTGAATTCTGCTGCAAAGGTATGAAAAAGCCTTTTAAACAGATGTATCATTTGTACCAACGATATATGTGAAACGTACCAACTATTTGCATCAACATGTACGTATATTGATTATCAACTACTTAACCTTTTCTATTTTTTTAATAATATTGTGAAAGAAGTACACCAAACATCGGAAAAGTCTGAAAAAATGGTATTCAAAAGTTGGTGAGTATGGCAACAAAGCTTTCAATGACATCGCAGCTGCCATGTACGACAAGGAAGACGAAATTTAAATTATTTTATCCATCGCTCAACAAATGCTGCAACCGAATCGCTTAACGCTATTATGATTTCATGCTAAAAATCGTATATAAGTTCTATCATCGAAGCTCTTATTACCCTCGACGATGCCCTTGGTGGCGATAAAAGAACGGATGTTCTGAGGGTCGTTGGCAATCTGCTCTACCAATGCCGCCTCGCTCGCTGCCAGGGTTGGCTTCAGGAAAGGATAGCCATCGCTAGCCAATACTACTTCACTGGGAGATGAAACAGGCTTCGGATGCTCTTGAAAGTATGTTTCAATGCTACTTGAAGCAGGCTTCATTTTCAACGCTACAATCTTCACTCCCTCCCGATAAACCGGGAATCCATCGATAACCGTATAGATCTGGTTCTGCCTGCGAGATAAGCATCATGGCATATCTTCCGTTCTTCATATCAGGATTGAGATGCTTCGAAGTCTTGCTCGTACTGCCATCAATCACTGCGATGAAATCATCGGTAACTACCATTCCATCCTCACAAGTTTCCGGGCTCTTCTTTCCTACAATACAGCTTTCTATAATATCCATCTTTGCAATACTTTAAATAAAACATTGCAAAGATAGTTTTTTTCCAGAAAGAATCAAGATTTTTCCTTGTTATTTCCAGATGTATGTATTAAATGAATGAATGAAGCTTTGCCTGTACATTCAAGTATTTCTTGCCAACCTTCACTGTCAAAGAAGCCTCAGCATCGGTAAAGTTGCCCATGGTAACTATATACTGGCCCCTCTTATCCCTGAATACAACTACTGGAGTCTTGCTGTATTCACGTCCGTCATAAGCCAGCATCTCGCTACCCTCCTGCACAAAATGTCTGAAGTGCTTATAGGCGTAATACTCTGCCGTGTAACGCATCTTGCGGGGTTTTACCTCTCTCGGCCAGCTCAATATCGTACCTACGACAGGATTGAAAAGCGTAGCGAGGGAATCAGCAAAAGCGAGAATCACATCTTTATATTCCTGAGAATGATTTACCTCATATCCCTTGCCGTAGGAGCAGAATATCAGAAAAAGTATTCTTCCTATTTTCATCGTTATTGTTTATTATTAATACGAATCAAATAAGAAGAATACTTATTAACAAATTCTTTTGGATGCAATAAATAATTGATTTTCCCTGCATCAGGGGATTAAGAGAGAAGAATTACAGCGTAAAACGATAGCCCACAGAAACCGTAAAGGCATTCGTCTTAGACTGGCTTGGCATATTGGCGACCTTATCCACCTTGCTCAATCCTAACTGATATCTCGCATCCAATATCACATTCTGATACTCGTAAGACACTCCTATCGGAATAGAGACATCATATTTCTTAGCAGGCCATTTCTCATCAAAGGATTCCTTCTCCTCATAAGACGAATTTCCTGTCTTATCAATAGTCACTTCCGAAGAATCACCCTTATACTTACCATCACCCAAGAGGAAGCCAGCCTGTACGCCCAGCAGCAAAGCCAACTGGCGTGTGACGTAGGCCTTCACCATCAGAGGCACTTGAATATAGTTCAGATCCACGTGCTGGTTGTTATACCCCGTCAGCACCGTCTTGCCATTGTCCTTACTTTCCGTCTGATAACTTGGCCATCGGAAGCCCTGTTTGGCATAATAAGCTCCCAAGCTGATGCCCACTTGTTCAGTAGCCCGATATTCGAAATCAACACCGCCCATAAATCCAGCTTGATATTTGGATTTCATATAGTCAGCATTTTCTTCTGTCGTGAAATAGATTTTATTATTACTCCAATTAGAGAGCACCACACCAATGCGAGGGATAACAGATATTTTCCCCACAGGATTTTCTACATCTTGCGCCACGGCTGTCATTACAGAAAGCACCATCAAGGCGACTGCCATCATATACTTTTTCATACTATTCATATTTTGAGAATGATTATATAAGAAAAACGGCACAATTCCATAAATATTGCATCAAGAATCTGCAATTTTTCTTATGACGCATTCCCCATATTTCTTAAGTTTCTTATTCGTTATGCAAACGAAGCTGATTATCCAAGCAAGTAACTTTAGTTAAAGTTCAATAATAAATATCACTTTAATTATCAGACATTTGGAAATATCTTTGAAAAAGATTATCTTTGTGCAAGATATTTCTAACGCAAAGCTTATGGAATTTAAGGAACTCATAGATAGAGGGGCAGAATTAGAGCGAATGAATGAAGCCCTTCATAGAGAAGATACTCAGTTTATCGTCATTTATGGTAGGCGTAGAATCGGTAAGTCAGAGCTTATCAAACGCATCGTCAAAGCACGGCATAAGGCGATTTACTTTTTGAGCGACACTTCGTCAGAGACTGTTCAACGTGTAGCTTTTTCCAAAGTTGCAGCTTCTGTAATAGATGGTTTTGACAAAGTGATTTACCCAGATTGGGAAACTTTGTTTAGAAGTTTCAACAATCAGCTCTCTGAGCGTATGTTGGTCTGCTTGGATGAGTTCCCTTATTTGGTGAAAAGTTGTGATGTACTTCCCTCCATCATTCAGAAATTCCTGAATGAGAAAATATTGAAGTTTGATTTGGTATTGTGTGGCTCTTCTCAGCAGTTAATGCATGGGTATGTACTCAACCGACAGTCGCCCCTCTATGGCCTTGCCAATGAAATTATGAAGATGCAGCCTATTCCTGCCCAATATATGAGTATGGCTATGGAATGTGATGCTGTGCAAGCCGTGGAGGAATATGCTATTTGGGGAGGAGTGCCTCGTTATTGGGAATTGCGTAGGGATTATCCTGATAAGGAAACGGCCATTCGTAAGGTATTGCTTAATCCGCAGGGACCTTTGATAGAAGAACCTCAACGCCTACTTCGTGATGATATGAGAGATACAGTGCAGGCATCTACTTTGTTGACTATTATAGGCAATGGTGCCAACAAATTGTCTGAAATTGCAAATAGGGCAGGTAAAGATAGCAGCACGATTTCTGAACCTTTAAGCAAGTTGCGAGAACTTGGCTATGTAAGTCGAGAGGTTCCTTTTGGTGAGAGTCCTAAGAAAAGTAAGAAGGGAATTTATCATATCAATGATTCTCTTTTACGTTTTCACTATCAGTTTATTGTGCCTTATCGTTCTATTTTGGAATTGGGAAGAATGGATATGGTGATGCAAGTGGTTCTATCTCAACTTCCACAATTTATAGGTCAATGCTGGGAATTACTTTGTCGTGAATATGTTAGTGGAAATATTATAGATGGCATAGCCTACAATGTCGCATCTCGTTGGTGGGGTAAGATATTTCCGCCAGAAAATAAGGATGGAAAGATGGTTGAGTTGGATGTTGTGGCAGAGTCTATTGATAAGAAGCATATCTTGGTAGGAGAATGTAAATGGACGCACGATGAAGATGCCGACAGGCTCATGAATGTTTTGGAGCAGAAAGCTAAGTACTTGCCTTTTATTAAGAAAGGGCAGGAAATTCATCTTGTGCTATTCTTAAAGGAGTCTCCAACTCATTGTGCTAAGGATATGCGAGTATTCCTGCCAAGTGATGTAATGAAGAATTAGTTGGTGTAGGAAATAGCCGATAGCGTGCGAAAACATGCTTAAAAGCATCAACTTTCGCACACTATCGGCTGTTTTTACTCCAAAATAATGACATTTGCAGATTTATTATCCATATTAGGCATGGTCAAACCGACTGGTGCTCCAATGTAGGTTGGGTCACAAACCACAAACTTGCTTCCATTCAGCAAGATGTAATCCCCTGTCACTTGCTGGTTAAAGCAAACGGCCGAGGCGAGGTGACCGGGATAATATATCAATATACACTTTAAGCCGAGCAAGTCACGAACTATTCGAGTGAATAGAAGGGCTCTATCCTCACAATCGCAATAGGGATAGAATAATGTTTCTTCTGCAAAGAAAGCACGGTCATGCCCCCAAACCTTATCATCATACTCATATACGAATGCAGTTTGAACCCAGTTCAAAAGTTTATCGACGGCATCGTGCTCATTCAGACTGGCTATCTTTTCTTGAAGGATGGGGTATAGCTGTTTTTGTACTTCTTGCTCCATAGGCGTATTGGCATACATGACCCATCTCGTCATGAAATTACCATTGATTTCCGATGTAGGATAAGTATTGTAGAAATCGATAAGGTTCTTGTTGACTTGTACATTCAAAGTCATGTCCTTATACCTATCAGAAGATAGATTTCTTATCGAGGTAGGTTGGTAAGTGAATAGCGGGCTTTGTGGGATATATAGCGAAAGGGATTGTTCTTTTGGAAAAGCAAAGTCGCATACTTCCATTTTTTGAGTATCATTGCTAAGAGAATAGTAGTGGATACCATCTATGAGAAAGTATCCTTTGTTGTAGATACCATGCTTGCTACCAAAAAGTAAATACAGTTTGCTGCCATTACGCCCTAATCTCATCTGGTATCCACTTTGACTATAGATATAAGCAGTGGTGAGTGTCGCCAAATTCCCTTTGCCAAAGTGGTCTTTGGTAAAAGTATCTATTAAGTTGAGATACGCCCAATCATATAGCTGCATTCTGATTCTTAACTCAAGGAAGTCTCGAATGGTGTTGTCAAGTCGGTTGGTAGATAGTTCTTTCCATGCTTCTGCAATATGCTGATTGTCACAAACATCCAAGTCTATATTAATTGCAGAGGGGAAACGAACACTACATTCCGTACCACAATATGTAAATTGGCATTTGTTTTCCGCTTGTTGTTCCTTTTCATAGATAGGAGAGAGTGGCTTTGGTTGTGGAGTTTGTTCTATTGGTGAGACAATATCCTTGATGGTTATAGCCTTGTCCTTCATTTTTTTCCCTTTATCTTTGTTTGGTCTGATGACAGGAGGAACCGTCTCGTCTTTTGGACGAGGAATAGCAGGAAGGACTTTATACTCCTTCCATGCTTCTTTTACAAACTCTGCATAATCTGCATTGCATTGGGCACGGAAGTCCTCATACTCTGCCTTTACTTGCTTCTTGAATTGCTCATATTGAGACTGAAAGTTGTCAGTTTGGGCAGAAGAAGCTATCGGAGCAAGAAGGAATGCTCCGATAGCTAAGATAGAAGAATGTTTTTTAGACATCATATTAATCTCTATTTATTCAGTTTCCATTCTTTCCAACTATTTCCTATTGAACTTGCCGAAAGAATCGCTGGAGACTGCAGTTTGCCATTAGTTACAATGGATTGGCGCTCAACTTGTGTTTTGATATAATCTCCAAGTTCCCCTAATGTAACATCACCTTTGGTTTCTTGAAGTTTTTTCAACAAGTAGTACGTGAACAATCCATGTCCTTCGTCTTTGTATGGATATGCCGTTTCATCGCCTTGTGCTGCAGTAAAGACAACCATATTTCCTGTAGGATTATTTTGCTTTACTTTAATGGCAACACCACGTGCAGAAGCCAACATATCACCATCACGTTTTGCTCCACTGAAACAAGCATCCAAGAATATTGTTACTGCTTTGGAAGGCAAGCAGCCTAATGCTTTGTATAAATCTTCCAAAGCATAGCCTGTTGTTACGTCAGAACCATAGCCGTCAATAGGCAACAAGTATGCACTCTTGTTTTGTTCGTCAGGAATACCATGTCCTGCGTAGTAGAAGATAACTTTCGCATCACCATTATAGACAGCTATAACATCTTGAAGCCATTTTATTTCATGCTTGATATTATTAAGAGTGGCATTCGTGATAAAATGTACGTTCTTTTCAGGAAGTCCTAATGTCTTTTTGCAATATTCAGTAAACATCTTTCCGTCGTTTTCTGCATACTGTACAGACTTCTCCATTTGATATTTCTCATTAGAAATAATGACTGCAAAGGTATAATTGCTCACATTGTTTGCTATAGGGATATCAATATCCACATCACAACCCTTATGTTCTTTCATGAACTTAGATAGCTTTGTTTCTTTTTGAGTATAGAAATCTGGAGTCTCTTTTAATATTTTCTTATAGATCTCCCTTGCTTTACTGATGTTATCATCTGCCAAATATAGTTCACCTTCTACATCTAAAGTGTTAGGCATAGGTCCTCCTTCTTGTCGGGCAGCATCTATGGCTTTACTTATCAAGTCAAAGGCTTTATCTTTATCTTTGGACATTCCTAATCCATAAATGCACAATAAGGCAAGTTCTCTATAACCAATGTTCTTTAAGCCTTTTTGGATGGCTTTTTCAGCATACGATTTGGCTTCAAAATAATTTTTGTTTGTATAGTGAACATTAAAAAGAGCAATGATGGCACTTGTGTCTCCTTTTTCTTCAGCTATGCTATATAATTTAATGGCTTCTTGAATATTTTGTTTTGTACCTAATCCGTGTTCGTACATATAGCCTAAAGGTATATAAGCTCGAAGATCTCCAGCTTCAACAGCTTTCTTTTGCCAACAAAAGGCCTGAAAATAGTCTTTGGGAACAAATTCACCAATGAAATATTGATCGCCAATTATGGTATATCTTGTATAGTCTCCATTCTCTGCAGCTTGTTTGAGTAGTTTAAATGCTTCATCCATATTTTGTGCAACTCCTTTTCCGTAAAAGTACATATCACTTAATAAACCTATCGCAAAAGGATTTTTTTCTTCAGTTCCTCCTTTTTGTGCCCATTTAAATGCCTCTTGGTAATTAACTTTAGTTCCAAGGCCTTGATAATATATTGTGCTGAGTTGATAATAATTTATGACTTCCCCATTTTCTATAGCTTTCTTTAGATAAAGTAATGCTTCTTCGTATTTTTCTTCTCTAAATAGGCAGTCGCCTAATCGACCATAAAAATTAATTGACGAATTATTTTTTATGGCATTCTTAAAACAGCTTTCAGCCTCTGAAAGTTTTCCAGTAATAAGATAACAATCCCCTAATTGAGCATAACTGTAAGTTTTCCCTTTTTCTATAGCTTTTTCAAGCCATTCAATGGCTTCTTCAATTTTTTTTTGCTGATAATAGCAACTTCCTAACCAATCACAATACTCTGTGTCTCCGTTGTCAATGGTCTTTTTAAACCAGTTGATAGCTTCTTGGTAATTTTGTTGCGCATAATAACACATACCTAAGTTAATGTATGCTTGTACTTGGGTTTCTACATTGTCTGTAGCTTTCTTATACCAATATATAGCTTCGGAGTAATTTTTCTGCTTTCCATAGCATGTCCCTAAAGGTATATATGAGTATATGTTCTTATTGATGTTAACATCTTTTTTAAACCAAAGAACGGCTTCTTGATAATTCTGTAGATTAAAATAACAGTTACCTAACCAACCGTAAGAATTTGTGTTTCCGTTATCTGCCGCTTTTTTCAACCATTTTATAGCTTCGGTATAATTACAAGTAACTCCTTCTCCTTGCAAATAGAAATATCCTACCCATAAGCAAGCATTTGGATCGTCATTTTGTGCATCTTTCCATGCTTGCTCAAATGTTGGTTGATTTTGGGCATACATGCACGATGATACTAAAAGTAATATTATTACAATAAGACTTCTCATAATTCTATCTTTTGTTATACATCTTATCTTTAAGTATTCTTAAACTATTCCACATGTCAAAGTCGTAATGACCATGAGCGAAAAGACCGCTTGCGCTTCCTTCACTCATTTGGGCATAGATGTCATCATCTATATTACTGTCTGCATAAGTACGAGTATAGCTTTCTATACGTTCTTTTTCTTGCTTATTAGAAGCAAGAGTGTACTTTCTGTCTAAATCAGAGAGATGATTGTAGATTTCTTCTATGTTTTTATTCTTTGCCATAGTTTATGTATATTCAAAGGATTCTACTTCTTACAAACAAGGCTCATGATTAAAAGCAGAGCTTGCTTAAAGCAAAGGTCTGCGTCTTTTTCAGTAATTCGTTCTCCATCGTCATGCTTGACAAATGCATTCTGATAGTGCTTGAAATATTGTTTAATTATTGGCCATACTGTTTGAATATTATAATTCCAACCATTTGCTTCTAAGATTTTGTTTATCTCTTTATCATCTTGTCGCTCTAAAGGTTTGTTGTTATGAAGTAAATCTTTTAAGAGTATTTCTAAAGATTTCCTAATATCGTCCAATCCATGCATTAAGTCATCTTTGCCGATTAAGTGTATTCCGCTTAATAGCAGTTTTCGGCATGAAGGGTACTTATCTGTATTTGCAATAATCTTTGCAAAAATATAGATAAGTTGTTCATGGCTCATCATAGCCTCTGAAATGTTCATAATTTGCTAATTTTTAATGTAAAACATTGTGATTGTATAGCAGTATCTTTTGCCTTACATTTCCCCAACCATTTCTGAAACTCCTTCAGTGGAAGTTGTCTTGGAAGTCCAATGTTCTCGTCCTCTGTAAATGCTTTTGAAAACATATTGGGCGAAAACACGATGTAAATGGTGTTTTGTTCCATCGAATGCTCACAAGTCATGGTGTATTCATCGACTTCGCTTGGATTTTCTTCTGCTTTTTGACAAGAGAAGAATACATAAGGCTTGTCGTGAACGATCGTGTATGTTGGTTCTCCAGAATTCTTATATGGCAAGAGGCAAAAGACTTGCTGCGTATTCTCATCCAACAGATAAACGGCGAGATAACCATTGATGGGTGACTTAAAATATAGGTATAGGTCATCCCCATTTCTGAACTCATCGCTTTCATATTTTTCTTCCGTGCCGTTGCGCAAAAGCTTTGCCTCGAAGTCGATGTTTGCATTCTTGATTTCACGAGCCTTTCCGTCAATACATACTTTAATCATTAGCATATTGCTCTCATAGAATATGTCAAACTTGGGCTCACCAATCGTTTCTATCCATTCTCCTTTTACATCACTTCCACCTATCGACAAGAAATCAACGGATGATTTTCCATTTTCATTCTTTACAATGGTAGAGTTGTTTTGAGAGACAAGAGTACCAAAGGCATCGGCAAGAGCTTGAATCTTGGCACGTTCGAGGGCTGTACGCTTACCTTCCTCCAATGAAACGTTGTCTGGTACGTGGTAAGTGTATTCTCCATGAACCTTCTCTATCTTTTGAGCTGATATAGAGAGGAGGTTTAGGAGCATCAGTAGAAAGAAAACATAGCGCAATCTCATTTACCAACCAAGCAATTTATCTAAGTCCTTGTGCAACTTATAGCCTTTTTTCTCTAAGTCTTCACGTACAATCTTTTTGGCTGCTTCTTTTGCCATATTGCTATTGTAAGCGATGCGGACAAGCACTTCCTTGTTTTTGTTGGAAAGCGTGCGATAAACTTCCATTACCGGAATGGTTCTACCAATGCTTTGAGAAATGAGATTCTTGCTTGCCATGATGCTTTGAGTGACGGATGCAGCTTGTTCTTGTGAAAGTTGCTTGTTGGCAACGGTGTTTTCCACCAATGCCGTCACTTCTGTCTGTATTTGTCCTGCAAGATTTTGCTTGGCAAGTTCCAAGGCTTGCATCTTAGCAGCATCATAATTTTCACCAATGCTCATCGCTTCTCCCATGATGTACTTTGGAAACATGTTGTCATCATATTCGTATGACATCATGTAAGCCTTGTCCAACTGCTTTTCTATAGGAAGTGCTCCTGGGGTAGTAGTCCATCCTTCTTTGCTCAACTTCTTGGCTTCTTTTCTTGCAACTTTTGTAGCTTTCTGTGTCAACTCTGATTTTGAAGATTTCATGAGAACCTTGCGCTCTTTAGCTTGTTCCTTCGAGATTTGAGCAAATGAAGGTGAAGCACACAACGTCAAAAATAGGACGCATAAAATACCAACTGCTTTCATTGTCTTTATTATCCAATAAGCCAACGACTCCCTGATTGGCAGTTAATATTATGTTTCTTAGATATACAAAAAAAGGAAACGTGGAGCCAGTCTGCTGCTCGTTCCACTGGTTAAGGCCTTCGCATTGCCCAAGTTGTCGAAACGAGCAACGCTGAAAGCCCCACGTGAATGTGTATATAATTTACCCTCCCTACCAACGAATACAGAAGCATTCGAAGCCAATGAGGGCTGTATATTATACACCCTGTGAGGCGTCCCCATTGCTTTGTTTTTGACAACTTGTTTGAAGTTGCGAAGTTCTAACCAGTCAAAACCAAAGCGTCAGTTACGCCTTTATTTATGTATATGTATCCCCACCTTAGCCCAATCGTGGGCTTTCAGCAAGGATTACGATTGCAAAGATAATGATTATTTTTGAAAGTTGTATCAAAAAAGAAGAGAAAATTACGATAATTTTCTCAGTTATCTGCCCAAAAATGAATTTATCTGCCTCATTTTGATGTCAAATGAGGCAGATAAATCCTACTTTGTCACAAAATTCCTAATGTTTTAGATTGCTTCATCACATTTTCCTGCTTTTGAAGGGACAATACCCAATGCACTTTTCACTTCTTCATAGATTTCACGGCACTTCTTCATATCTCACTACATTTTTTATATTCATTACGGAATCTATTCGATAATATTACGTAACGAACTATGTTTATACTTAAAAAATGTCGTTATTCTGCGCCAAATACCTTTTTTAACCCATTTGGCGCAAAATAACGACTAAGCGTATGGCACAATAGGACTTTGATTTGTTTGGCAATCTAACCCATTATCAAATACCTTGTATGAAGTTTTTGTTCATCAGATCAGATATTTGTCCGTCTTCTCTGCCTGGGTATTTTTTTCTTCCTGCCCACGCAAGAATTTTTCCGTGGGCAGAGAAAAATAAAAGTGGGTACAGTGACGGGAAAAATGAAACCTAATTCCTCGAAAATTACAGACGGATGAAGAAGCGCTTTTTGGCAACTTAACGATGCGCTTTATTAACACTTAACGATGCGCATCATTAGACCTCAATAAAGCGCATCGTCAGAGCTTATAAATGTGCTTCCTTTGAGGAAATGCTGGCGCCTACGATAATGTGATACAACATTGACATGGGATTTTAGAAAGTACTACACAATTCATAGTTAGTACTACGTCCTCCTTCATCCGTCTGTCTCAATACTCCCTTAGCCATCAAGTCCTTGATGTCTCGGTTGGCTGTATCTTGCGAACAATGGTTGATTTTGTACCATTTCGAAGAATTGAGTTTTCCCTTGAAGCCATCCAAGAGCATGTTGAGCACCTTGCGCTGACGGGTATTAAAAGCTATCGTGCGATGCTTATCCCAAAACTGAGCCTTACGAACTACATTCTCCGTCTTTTGCAAGGCATTTGCCAAAGCCGCCTTCAAAGTCTGCAAAAACCATTGTATCCATGGAGTAATGTCCAAGTCGCCTTTCTGCGCTTGCTCCAAGTGGTCGTAATATTCCTTGCGATGATTTAGTATCTCTGAAGAAAGACTATAATAACGTTGGGAAGTTTGGTCGGCACGGGAAAGCAACAGTTCGGTCAAAGTTCTACAAAGCCGTCCATTGCCATCGTCGAATGGATGAACCGTCACAAACCAAAGATGTACCACAGCTACCTTGACCAATGGGTCTATACTTTCCTCTTTATTTATCCAATCCATCAATTCCGCCATCATCATAGGAACATCCTTGCTCGCAGGTGCCTCATAATGTACTTTCTCATGACCCAATGCACCCGAAACCACTTGCATTGGTTCATCGCCCACTCGCCACTGAGCTACAGCTATCTTATGGATACCACTTCTCCCTGTAGGAAATAAAGCCGCATGCCAAGAAAATAAACGTTCAGCATCCAAAGATATAGCATAATGCTGCACGGCATCCAGCATCACTTGCACCACTCCCTCTGTATAATGGTCGGTCACAGGCAAGCCTTCATACTCCAATCCTAACTGTCGAGCCACAGAAGAGCGCACACTATCCCTATTCAAGTTCTCACCCTCTATCCTTGCCGAATGCACGATTTCTTGTGTTAAGGAGTCGAGCATGGATTGGTTTCGCTCCTCGAAACCAAACATGGAAAGCCTGCCCAGCAACTTTCCCCTCAGCATATTCACTTCTGCCAAGCTATTGCTAAAACAGGCATTGTCCCAAGTCATGTGAGGCCAATCCTCTTGCTGCCAAATATACATTGTTGCTTCCCTCATAATTGATTCTTTTGGCGCAAATATAAAGCATTTTATCGGATTATGCAAGTTTTGCGGAGATTATTCGCATTATTCTCCGCATTTTTGCGGAGAATAGAAGAAAATAGCATCGCTATAGCGACTAAATCGAGTAGAAAAAAGCCCGTGGCTATACAACAAGAACAATCCCTATAACGATGATAAACCATTGCTATAGGGATTGCTTAAAAATTAATTAGAAAGGCTAACTTTTCCATTCTCTGAGCAGACGATGCGCTGCTCAGCTCCATTCTTCAGTTTCACGATGATGCCCACGGCACCCTGCTCGCTTGGCGTAAAATAATCTACCGATGCGATATCGCCCGGTTCTGTATCAGAACTTGGTTCATATACGCAGACGAAAGGATGATTCCACGCCTCACCGCTTGCCGCATCCATCACCTTCATCTCCTGTCCCAAGTTGTGATAGAAGTAATCGTGGGTCTTGTCGCCCCCTTCCTTCTTTCAATACTTCTTCTATAAGGTTATTCTGTTAACCACTTCCAGATAGGAATGACTTCTATGGTTATGCCATCTTCCTCTATGATTTCTTCTTCATCGTATGTTATGATGATGGCTTTCCTGATAGGATAAGCCTTATTTAGGGCGATGAGTGCTGCTACTTCCCGCTTCCGGGTATCCATATCTTCAAGACTGAAGGAAGCCTGTATCGCCAGTCCTTCATCTGGAACGTAGAAATCCACTTCTATGTTCTGGTTGTAATAATACAGTTTCGGCATCTCATAGTTTCTGTTGTATTTCTTATGCAAGGTGATGGCGCATAGATTTTCCAACAAAGGCGACTTTGAGTCAGTAAGAAAGATGCTCAGCAAACCATTATCAGTAAAGTAATGCTTCTTGGCAGTTTCCTTTTCAGCAAATTTAGAGGCATAGTTGTCTAACGTAAATAAGAGACAAGCCTCTTTGGTGTATCGGATGTAGTCAATCATGGAGGCAGTATTGGTAGAAACGCCGGCACTCTTTACCATGTTGGCAAGTCTGTTGTAGGCAGTTGGTTGCATGATATTATCGGCAAGCCGCTTGATGGCAAGTCGTAAAGCATGATCATTCTTGATATTGTTTCTCTGCACCACATCGCCCAACACGATTTTCTCATAGAGTCCATTCAGCCAATGACGTTTGTTCTTATAAAGAAGAAGTTCCGGGAAACCTCCCCATTTGAAGTATTCCGAAAAGAGTTGCTGCACTATATTTTTTTGCTTGCCATACTGCCAGTTCTCTTCGAGCGTAACGCCTTTGGCAACCAGATATTCTTTGAAAGAGAAAGGAAAAACCTTTTCGTCAAAGTAACGGGCTCCCAGAGTTGTGGCGATGTCACGGCTCAGCATCTTGGCATTGGAACCCGTGATGAATACCCTATATTTCTGATTGGCAAGACGGCGTGCAAAGTGCTCCCATCCCTCGATATTCTGAATCTCATCGAAGAATAGGATAGGTTTATAGGAGTACATGGTATTGTATGCCTGCAGAATCAGGTCGAAGTCTTCCACTTTCATTCCGTAGAGGCGTTCGTCGTCAAAGTTGATATAGACGAATTCCCTGATGTCGTGCCCGTCGGCAAAGAATTGTTTGGCACGCTGATAGAGCAGATAAGACTTTCCTGCCTGACGGATACCTACAAGCACATATCTTCCCTGCTCCTCAAAGTCGAAAGGTCTCTGATAGAGTTCTATCTCCTGTATTTCGTTTTGTCCCTCCTTGATAAGAGTCTTGAAAACTTCTTTTTGCATGGTTCTATCTATTTGATTACCGTGCAAATATACGACTTTTATTTTTTGCTACCAAATAAATTACGCCAAATTTGTTTATTGCCAATAAATAAATCTACTATTTTTTATTTACTGACAATAAACAAATCTATTACACAGAGTTCCAGCCATGCTCTCCAAGCGGTCCCTCGGGGACCACGTGATGGGGAACTGGTGAACAAGAGACGAGCAACCGTTGCTCATGAAGCGGGCAACAAGTGCCCAAACTAATATCCACAATTTGGGTGTAGTTTCCTATATTTAGTTGACTACATAGTTTCTTATTCCTATTGTAAGTTGA
>ERZ1023690.15-NODE-15-length-31997-cov-30.741125_pt1 | contig 31997 bp, 27 predicted proteins | sample MGYA00380347_ERZ1023690 | MGnify/ENA primary metagenome ERZ1023690 (study PRJEB33179, sample SAMN07449029) | human gut metagenome | biome: Human-gut; feature: Human associated habitat; material: Faeces | host: Homo sapiens | place: India:Kasaragod | collected...
AGAAATCTGCAAGTTATCAGCAAATAACCACGAAATCAATCGTAAACTATTAACTATTAACTGTAAACTATAAACTGCTATTCCCAGGCGGTCCCATCCCGCAAAATATGGCGAGGGCTTTGATGCCCCGCCAACCTTAGAGCGAAGCGGTTCCGAGCACCGAGTAGGGCGGTTTCCCTCTTCTTCCCTGAGGGGAGAAGACCGAGTTGAGAGGTGGAGCCCTCTTTAAGGGTAAAGAGGGACGGGGTGATTTTCGAAAAAACAGCACTGTAGGGCGGTTACATCCCCTGTCCCCTGAGGTTTCTGTCCCCCGGAAACGGGGGAACCGAAGGGGGTGTAAAGACCATTGAAAAGGGGCTTGGGGAAAGCGGTGGAGCCTCCCTTAAGGGTAAGGGAGGACGGGTGGGTTTTCGAAGATTTTTGATAGACTTTATAAAAGTCGCAAAGAACATAGTAATAATCCACCAGCTGCCTTAACCCAATCCCCTCATTCATCAGATGCGAGTAGATATGAGTCAATTGGAAGATAATATTAAACTCCACTGTTGGGATCACAAGATAACCTCATATTGTCTTTTTATTGTTTTCCAACTGCTTCATTCTCTTCAATAGCAGAGAGTTAAGTAAGGACTTTATTTTTCTTGCCAACCTATCGTTATCTATTTTGACGATAGCAGCAAAATACAGTTAACTATAAAACACAATTTCTCCTACCCTCTATAGTATCATCATAGCGTTTTATATACTTATCTACGATTTGGATAGATAAGTCATCAAGATGAGAGCATCTATTATAAATATCTCTCAATTGCATATTCCGAAGTTTTTCCAAATCTTCAATAGAGTCAACTATAGTTTGAGACGGATTATCTATAACCTCATTGTTGACTTCAGATGTTTGAGTAGCCGTCAGTTTCTTTGGTTTTATCTGCTTTAATAACTGCCTGCAAGACATATAAGGCTGGTTTTGAGCTAACCAATTATAAACTGCAATAAGGCACGTCATCTGCTGTTTTTCTCTCTCATCAAGCTGCTTGATCTCAACGACATCAACATAACCATCAAAAACCTGATGAAATAAGCTTTGCAATTTTTTCAACTTATCCTGTGCATCCAGCAATATCATCGTCATTCTTTGAACATCATTGATGAAGCCATCTGAAGGCTGGTAACACTGTCTGAAGAAGATTGTCAAATCTGTAGAATAATGAGAATACAAGGAGTTTAATTTCTTCAAATTATCTTTTGCACTTTGGTCTTCATTCTCCTTTTTGTTAATTTCATAACCTAATCCGAATCTATTTATTTCAGTTGCAGGCAATTCTATGTGAGTATTTAAAATCTTATCACACACATCATAAGAAACTTGATCCATTTTGGCATTGTACGCCTTTCCTACTCGATGAATGTCATCAACACCTTGCCAATATTCTTTTATTACATCAACAAATAGCTTACGCAAAGTTATCAATTGATCACAATAAGCTTTTCTGGAAGGAAGGACATAGCTTTTCTCATACAAATGCACCATCATTGTGCGCGGCTCTTGCATATCGTCAAGCGGTAACATTTCTCTACTTATATGCTTTTCAAAAGTCAAATCTAAATCTTCAAAAATCACATCTTTTATGATCTCTGAATGATATACATCTGCATTTGGAAATGCTTTTCTCAGCAAATCAATATGATGCATATTAATGCGATGCATTATATCCCCATCTCCATTTCCAAATTGTTTCCCTGCTGAAAAATAGTCTAAGAAAGTAAGACATTTAACCCCATTTTCACAAATTTCAAACTCCAAGATATTATTTTGGATACGAAATTGCTTAACGAAGTTTTCTTCCAGCTGATTAAATGTGGCAGAATCATAACCAGCCAGTTTCAGTCCAAGAAGCACATCTGCCATCTCATCCAAATCATCAGGAAAATTAGCCTCTATCCTAAATTCAGAGAACTCAGGCTTATAAGAAAGCTGCAAATTACATATCGTTAAGAATTTTGCTAACCAAAAATAGTCACGCCACTCTTTAGGCTTTTCCAAAGAGATAGAACTATCAAGCCATTTACATAAATAGAAATAAACCTCAGTCTGCAAAGAAAATTTTTTCCTTACATCATCCATCGTAAGACCTATTTGGCTTCCGAACAATTTATCTACAGATTCATCAAGTTCAATTTCCGTAAAGTTAACAGGCACTAAGTATTGCCAACAAAGAGGCGCAGTTTGCCTTAACCAATCAAACGCGGCTTGATTATTATCAATATAATGTTTAACTCCACACCACACCAATGTTCTTGCCACAATATACGCTTGCATAGAGTTTATCTTCTTACCCTCCAATTCACGTAAAAGAGAATCAGGCGTATATTTTCCTTCATCTATAAGGACCATAAGAAACAGAGGACTTGTGTTTTCATTAATATGCTCGAATAATTCCATACCAATTTCTTCTAAACCATTTCTATAATTCCTAAATATCTCTTCAATTATGATATGAGTCCTAATGGGGTGAACATCAGAAAATCCTTCACCATTATACTCAAAGAATTCACCTTTCATTTGGTCTATACATCGAGACAGGTCCATAGGAGAAAGATGACACAAGTTCCGAATGGCATTCACAGAGATATTTCCCTGCAAGACATTCGAGACAGATATATACTGAAGAAAGGAGGCATTTACATGATCAAGTCTTCCTATCTGTTCAGAGATTCTTGCCCTTAGAGGAACACCTTGTGTCAAGAAATACACATATTCAAGCAATGTTTGAGGATGTCCAGAATTATTCCAAGCCTCTTCAAAGATATCAATATGGCACAATCCTCTATCGCATAGATGATCAAAGATATCCTTTGCCTCAGATTCGGTTAAATCTAAGGCAAGAGTAGAATAATGAAGTTTCTCATTAACCTTGTTTTTACACCTATTCCAATCATCCTGCCGGATTGTTACTAAGCATTTAACAAAAGGAGTATCCTCTATTTCATTTACCACTTGAATCCATGAAGTATCGTATGGCAGCACATCTAAATAAACAAAAGCTTCACTCTTCAAGCCTTTCGAAATATCTTTGATGGTGGCAATGATTTGCGATATGTTATTTCGATTTACATATTTAATCTCGTATCGTAAAGGAGTACCACAAATCTTCAAATAACGATATGCTAAACTACTTTTGCCAGAACCTGAGACACCCGTTATGAAAACAAGATTATTGTCTTTCAGCTTCTCATAGAGTTGTTGCAACTTTTCTTCTCTGACAACATCATAATTTTTGGCAATATGTATTTCCTTAGCAGATATACCTTGATAATAAGATATTTCAGAATTAACATCTTCCTGACAAACTGACTGAAAAAGTGGAATTACTGTTAGTCCAAATTGAGTAAAGAATTCCTTTTGACGCACAGAAAACGCTATAATCTGTCCTACCTGACAACATAAATCATCATAAGTAGCAGACATTTCATTTATCACAAGATAACAAATCCACTGAACCAAATAATCCTTTACTATTAAAGGATCAATAGATGGAAATCGATTTTTTAAAACGGATTCAACATAATTTTCCAACTCTCCTTGCGATTTAGACTGCCATAATATTTTTGCAGCAAGCTCCTTGGAAGAAGCATAATCCAAATGAAGAGTTTCCTCTTTTTTGAGCGACTTTACAAGAGAGGACACCTTCGTCAATCTATCAGAAATCACTCCTTTATCATTGCCATGTCCAACCGCCACGAATGATATTTTTACATTTGAATTTTTATCTAAACTATCCTTACCACGAGAAAACAAAGAAGTAGATTTACCCTTGGAAAACAGATCAGAATACACGATTGTCCCAGAATAACACTTCACCTGTATGGTTTCGATAATTTGGTCATTCAAATATATGTCTAAATCTTCTCTTCCTTCGGGCACGAATACTTCTTTAGAATCAGCAGACTCTATCATTCTATACAACGTATAGAGATATTGAACATGATAACCAAAAACTGTTGATGAAACGGACATAACTATAACCTTTGTCTCAAATCTGATACTTAAAAATCAAGATCACAGCACCGAGTAGGGCGGTTTCCTCCCTCTTCCCTGAGGGTGAGAGGGTCGGGGTGAGAGGTGGAGCCCTCTTTAAGGGGAAAAAGCGATGCCAATGAGTGCAATGAAAGCTCGCTTTCAAATTGCCGAGTGCAGCTTGCTTTATCAAAAAAGAGGGACGGGGTGATTTTAGAAGAATTTTGATAGACTTTATAAAAGTCGCAAACAACGTGGTAGTAGTCAATGATTTGCCTCATTCCAATCCCTTCATCGAAGAAATGGTGATATAGATGCGTCAGCTGATAAACCACATTGAATGCCGTCGTTGGAATAGCAATATACCCTGCCCCATCGGGCAGACTCACAATATGCGAGCATTGCAGATCCGCATTCCGCTTGAACCACTTCTGCAACCTGGCATGATAGATAGGATTATTCATAGAGCAAGGAAAGAAATGCAACTCTACAGGCACACCATCCAAGGAAGTCTCCAGATGCTGCAGTCTGATATCATCCCCCAGTTCAAACTTCTTTTGAGCATATTCCATAATCCTCTCCCTACTGGCATCAATCCAAACATCAATATCTCCAGGAGTACGTGAATAAGGATTCGGATACATCAAGGCATTCCCCTGCCCTTTCAAAACACAACACCTCATCCCATCCACTCTCAGCATAGCGAAGAGCTTACCGACCACCACATTCACCTTCATGTTCTGCCTGCGAATCTGTTGCGCCTTACCCATCCAGGGCATCAGCAGATTCCAATCTATCGTATTCTGCTTCAACTCATCAGGCTACTCCTTCCCAAGTCGTTCAATACCATCGAAACAAAGTCCAAGCAAAGCTTGCTTGGAAGCAAAAGAAAACAATAGCTGTCAGTTCATACAAGCAACCACCCTACCCATATCTACCTTACACCCAAGGCAATATCTCTGGAAAGCGAAAATAACAATTATATCATTCATTGGTATCCAACAAGAAACATATCATACAAACTTGACAAGTTCTGACATTGAAATTTTACTCTCGTAGATAAAAAATTAGTTAAATTTTATTTCAAATAACTCCATACCTCCTAGTCTGTTTTCAACTGACAGAGCATCCTCATTGTCATGTGGACTTACTGGCATCGTACATTTAAACTTTCCTGCTAGTTCTAGCGATTGACCTTTAGCTGTATCAGCATTAGGAACCTTCAGCACAAAGTTTCGTTGCTTACCATTACGATAATCAGGATTCTCCATTCGAGTAGAGGTATATGATACGCCCATCAAATTTGAGCACTCACTGACAACTTGGAAAAGCAATTGTGGAATGACGTATTCTGGCTTAAACGGTTTATTCTCTTCTTTTACTTTCAAACCACATGCAAAAATCAATGGATAAAACAATACTAGGCTATATCGTTCCCAAAAGGACAACTTTCTGCTTGGTAGAGACAAATCTATACATTGTAAAATTTCATTACTTCTGAAAAGCATGACAGAATATTGATTATCAATAATTCGACTCTCCGCCAATGCAGTTTCAATGCTACCAGCCAAATATAAAGAAGGATATCCCAATATGCTATACCGATAGCTACCACAACTGTTTCTTAACTCAAAAGGTGTATGAAACAAATCTTTCTGTGCGCTTAGATTTCGTACACCACGCACACGATAAAGAGGTTCTAGATATTGGATTTGTGGAAGAGTCTCCAATAAATGGAAATTCTTATCAGCAAAGGTATGTTCCAATATCCTATAAGCCATATTTGGAGAACCATTAAAATATGCACTTAGTGATTTTATTATAGAATCCATGAGCATTTTACATTCTGCAACTAAATCAAAATCGACCAATGGCCCACCTTTATAGTTTATAAATACACTCATACAACTATTGACAAACTCCCACGTATCAGAATCTATATTTTTTAAACACTGGAGATATCGTTGAAAAAAGTTTTTATAAAAATCAATTAAGCTACCAGTATAATTAATATACACATCAAACGGGGGAGCCAAATTAGCTATTGCTCCTCCTGCTAAAGCATTAGCAAAAGTATCAAAAGGCTGTCCTTTCATCCTAAGCCAATTGTCCAAATCCTCTTTGCTCATTTGATGCAACAATTGTTCAAATTCAGTATCTGTCATAATCTTATCTCCTATTATTTAGTTTATTAACATGCAGCCAAAGTTACACCTTTTTCTTGAAACCTCCAATAAAATCGCAAGAAATCTGCAAATTTTCAGCCAATTGTCCCAAATCAGTAATCTATAATCCCATTATTGTAAGCCCACCCTAAGCAGTCTACACCTTTAGCAAAGCTCCCATCCCGCACAACATGGCGAGGGTACAGACAGTACTCTAGGAAATTTATCTTTTCCTTTTTATATCAGTTTCTCCTTATAAGCAGAAAACTTATATGTTCCATTCAAACATCTGCTAGCTATATCATCCAGTTCTTTTGCATAATGCTTCCAAAAGGTTGTAGGCGTTAAGCCATCAAGCCCACCTCCTTTTTTGAGTTTCAACTTATCGTTGAAAAATCTAGTTAATAAACCGGATTGAAATAATCGGATGCCTTTGCCATTTCAGTATAGTTCATTGCCAAACTTGACTTTATTGGAAAACTATATGATAATCTTTGATAATATCGAAAGCTGATAACATTGTTATAGGATACTCAACAGAATGTTTAAAGTATTTATATGTAGGTTCTTCGTAAGTCAAAAATACAGTCTTCACATCATAAGATTCATCAATATCCTTAGAATAGAATTTAAATAAATCCCGATGTTCCCGACACCATTCATCCCTACGTATAACCTTTGGCAATGCTTTCTCTATCTTTATATTTTGTGAAATCATATCATAAATAGTTCTTGCACAATAGTAGTCCTTTGCTTCAATACATACTATCTTCTTGCGCTTTGAATCGATTAACAATACATCAATATCACCAAGATTTTCATCTGCACACAAAGGTTTACCTGGACATATTTGAACCTCCATGTTTACAATTATATCTTCCTCTTCCAATGATTTAAAATATTTACCTAGATTTTGTGTGAAAAGATGTCCTTTTTTCTCACTTATCTTTCCGATATAATTTCTCATCAAGCGAGATGTATGCTTGACAGTGCCGGCATCAACCCTTTCTAGAAGAACTTGACAGCTGACATATATGCTCTTGGTTGTGTATAAGATTTTATCTTCATATAGCACCCAAGGTCTTGAAGACAACTGTACACTACGATTGTATCTTTGCAGAAGTTTTTCACTTACAGGCATTTCGTTATAAGCTTCTTTAGATAATACAAAATGCTCATAGAATAATCGGAAATGCTCAGCATCAAGGCACTCGGCAAGAATCTTTTCTTCAAAAGATTCTTTTGAAATCACGACTATCGGGTTCCCTGCTTTATTTGCATAATCAATACTTCTACCTTGAATATCAAATAAAACATCTATAGCCAAACCAAACTCTGCCTTAAATGCTTCTTTGAATTTCTTCTCGGTTCTATCAACTTCATATCTTGGCAATAGCTGATGCTGTCTAACCAGAACTTCCCTATATTCCATAGTGCGTTTACGCAATGTTGTAAAATATGGAATATTTATATCTTCTATCATTTTAGGAAATACGATTCTTCCGTTTTTCAACAATACCATCTCAGAATCAGCTTGACCATTATTCAACAAATCAAAATACATACCCATATTGACAATATGGTGCATGATAGCAAACAACCTATCAAATTTATTAATACAGAATGAGGCTTCATCTGAATGAAAGTCTGATTGTATGATATATTCTATCAGTCCTTGAGACAAGATATTCATCTCTGTATAATCATTCAGATACTTTGCTTGGTTTTTAAATTCAGAACCAATGTAGTGATAAGCTTGCGAAATGATATCGTATCGAAAATTTGTTAGACGAGACCAGTAAATCATGGCATGGTGCAAAGCCAGACAATTCTCCAACATTTTTGTAGTACTTCCAGTTGATAATATTTGTTTTGCCTCATTTTCCAAATACCCCATTACCTTTATCATTACTTCCTTAGATTCCTCAACAGAAAGTTGCTTTTCCTCTCCTTTATAATCTAGGAAGTTTGCAATTTCATCCAAGATTTTATCAGTCCACCTACCACTCAAATAATGGCAAGCTGTCACACCATCATGAACTAATAACGGATTATTAACATTCGCATCTACCACCAAAAAATGGCCATTAGATTCCACAAACATTTCATGAATTAGTTCTTCTGAGATATTTACAGACAAAGCTCCTTTGTTTTGCAAAAGTTTCACAAAGTGTAGAAGAACCTGCTCCTCAATATCTTGTCCACAACTCTTAAAGATGTTTTCGATATCAATTGTTATAAAATATACATATCTATTAGCTTGTCTTATGGAGTCCTTTGCTCCTTCCATAAAGATAACATCAATATGCTGACATAATACTGGTATGTGTTTTACCTTCCATATTGAATACAACCATAAAGCAATACTATGAACTATTTCATAGTTTTCACATTTAGTATTATCGTATTTTATTGTAAGTCTATAATTTCCAAGTTCAATCATAAAGAACATGATTCCACTTGGAGCATATAACGGTGCATATGCTGGTATATCACTAGGAATATCTTGAATATGCCTTACAGGTATGACACGATTAAATAATTCCGATTCAACATATCTAACATCACTCTCTATATAATACCTTTTGCGCATATTTCTTGCCATACCTATTTCTACCATCATATGAGTTGGCATTTCCTCCTGATAGAACGTCTGGCGCCTTTGAATGTAATATGCAAACAAATCTATCTCTTGGGAAAAAGGACTAGCATTAACAGTTTGCTTATCTTGCAGATAATAATAGAGAGTGTTAAGATTTACATCAGGCTGATTTAATATCACAGAAAAGTCATCAATGCTAAAAGCCAGTGTATTTTTGGGAGCATATAGAGCACATTTATCATCTTCAATTTGAGAGTATATGATCAAGAACATAGAGATACCTGTTGGCTGTATATGTTCTCTTACATAGCTATCTATAAGTAATTGACATTTTTTTATATCATATTGTTTTTCTGCCAAATAAGGGAATACACAGAATATATTCTCATTATCTTCTCTATATAGCAGGAAGCTTGTGCCTTCAAAATCTTTTTTTCCCAATAATCGTTCTGGAACTTTCTTGAGCAAACAAGCAATCTCAGCGAACAACGCTTTTGAGAATCTCTCGGTCAAATTACCCAACCCACATTCTTCAATAAGAACTTGTTTGCATTTTTGATATGCAGAATGCAAGAGTGCTGATGGACTTAACAAGATGTACCCACCACCATACTTATAAAATGGTGTTAACGTAATAGCATCGCTATATCCTTTTCCAGCCTGTTCGATACGTAGGGCTTTACGCTTAACCTTGAAAGTAAGATTCTCTATATCATCATAAGACAAATTGTATTTATTTACAAGTTCTTCCATTTCTCCCCTTGAAAAACAAAGACAATTCAATTTTACCTCTATTTCTGTACGCTCAGGAATAAAGACGCATTCTTGTTCAGGCACACCAACAGAGTACCTTTTAGCATTCGTCTTTTGAGCAATGGATTGAGATAGACTTAACAAAAAATAGACAACATTCAATTGTTTATTGTCAATTCTCAACAATCTACTCAAATTCAAAAATCTTGTTAATTGGTATTGATAGAATTGAAAAGGACCAGGAAACACAATAAATGAGCCTAATGGAGAACCAACAAGATGAGTGAACATCTGCTCTTGAGGGTCTTCAATCTGAGTTCCATTCTCTATAATCGAATCCAAGGCTTTCCAATTCAATTTGTGATGATGCTTCAAATCAATGATAGCCTGTAAAGAACAAGCCATCAACCTTTCTGAGAATGCAGAATTTTCAGGCAATATCTGAAGATAAGAAAAGAGCATAAGTGCCCTTTCATCTCTCAGCTGATGAATATAATTATTTGCTTTCATATTATCATCGTTAACTAGACAAGGGTGATTCCTGGAACATACAAAGTCTCATCCCTATAATTTGTTATTTCTCGTGTTCCTTCACCGAAAGAACAACCTATTCCAACTATCGGCTTCTGTTGTATAATATATGGTTGGTGATATTTCTTACTTTTGATTTGTTCCAAAGCTACCTTTGACAGATCTTTGTCGTTCGGTGAATACTTGAACTCCATGATATAGATAGTCTTTGGACAATTTATAACCATATCTATTCTACCATCGGAAGTAGCCACTTCTGATAAAGGGCGCATACCTATCAACGTTAATGCAACATGGAAGAAAGAATGGAAATATCCCTCATTGAATTTCTCTTTATGTATGAGATAGGGTATGCTTTTTATGATACTATTAAGCAGACTGATGAACTCTTTGACATCGCCATTATACAAGCTTTTTTTAACTTGTTGATATGGTATTGGAACATTGTCATCAACTAATATAATGTCCAAGCATCGATTTGACATCTCAATAATCTCATTAACCATATTAGCAATATCAGCAACGATAATGTCTGTTTGCTCCTTATTGAAGTTTATCTCAATAAGATAATAGTTGTCTCGGAGATATTGAGTGAAATTCTGAAGAAACTGAGCGAATTGATTGATAGAAGAAAACTTTGAAGGAATCAGGTGTTGTCCTTTATCCATACCCAAATGATCTTCAATATTTCCCATAATGGAATTTAGGTAATCCAAAAGTTTTTCACCTTGTTTCAATCTATAGATACCTGTTCTTCTATCCCGATGAATAGATTTATAGACATAAGACCAATGTTGCCATCGTGCATCAAGCCATTCGCTTACATATTCAGATAGTTCATTTTCTAATTTCTTTATTTGCATTCCGTCTATTTCTTATAGTAAAAACGGGCTACTAGGCTCCATCACCGAAAAGTAGCTCAAAAAAATGGGAGAGGGATCCGTTCACCCGTATATCTATTATCTTATTCCATGTATCTTCTTCCATAAAGCAAACCAAGTTCTGAACAATGGTTCGCTCAATGCCTCTGTAGGATAATGCTTTGCGAAGCGTAAGTTGCGCAAACTCATTCTGAGATAGCGATGAAGTTTGCCTTCATTCTCCTTGCTTCCAAGTCTAGTGTCATATTGACCAAAATTGCCTCCTTGCATGATTTCAGCCAACAAAAAACGACCTCCATTCACATCAATAGGTGCAATCATTTTCGCCTCAGGTAACCCCAAAGCTTCATACAGCACATACATCACAGCCCCAGCAAACTTCCATAAACCAAGATATTTCAGCTCACGCTGCAATGCCGTCAGATTCTTCACTCTTCGTTCTTCACTCTTCACTAAAACAAAGTAGTAGTCTATTAATTGACGTAAGCCAATACCCTCAGTGAACACATGGCGATAGAGATGAGAGAGGATATATATAACATTAAAGCTCGTCGTTGGCACTGTAATTTCCCCATACACATCTGGTAATGTAACTACATTCGAGCATTGCAAATCCATTACCTTCCCGAACCATTTCTGCATCCTGCTATTATGAATAGGGAAAAACATATATGAAGGAGTAAAATGCAGCTCTATTGCCGTTTTCATCACAGGGAAGTCAACATGGTGATAACGCATCACCTGATTCGGACACACCTTATTTATATATTGCATCACTCGTTTCCTGCCACCAGTGAGATAGATGTCTATATCTCCAGGCGTTCGCATATAAGGGTCAGGATAAAGCAACGCATTCCCCTGCCCCTTCAAGATGCAGTTAGCAAAGCCCTTGTTCTCGAAGTTCTTGCAAACTTTCACGGAATCCTGAAACAGTCTGATATTCTGCTTTCGAATCATTTCCGCCATCACCATCCATTGCATCAGCAGCTTCTGCTTTGGTGCCAACTCCTTTGGCAACCGCTGGATACCATAAAACAGCACACCAAGCAAAGCCTGCTTCTGGGCGATAGCATACAGCTCTTTCCAATCCGCCTCTTTCAAGGAATCAGGTATTTCCTTGGCAGAACCAATGCAGAATCGCAAGAAATCAAAGAAAATCTTTTGTTGTTTCAACATAATGCTGTACTTTTGCACGCATGAAAGATAAATTACAAAGAGCCATCGGTCATATTATACCGACGCTCCTACTCATTATATTACTTCCCATATCGGTAGTCTTCACTCCCATTCACTGGCTGTATAAGACTATCCGAAGATTTTTTCTGCGATAAATCTTACAGGAAACAGCAAGCCTGCCATCACATAACGCTTACGGGTATGCGGTTCCTTCCACATTCGATAAACAAAGCGGAGATTTGTTTTATCCACCCATGCAGGATAGTAATCTATCTCATTCCTGGAAGTCTGATGAATAAATCCACCACAGGTAAATCCGACACCCTGATAACCGGCATTCTTCGCCTTTAGCAGGAACTTCTCTTGCATCAAGGCTCCCATTCCAACTATCAAGAAATCTGGATTTAACTCCGTAATATGCTTTGCCTCTTGTTCCATCTCATCCTCATTAGCAAAGTACCCATTCCGATACCCCGCAAACTTAACCTTAGGATACCGCTCATGGAATATCTCTACCGCCTTCTCTACTTGCTCCCGCTTCGAAGCCACGATATAGATAGTCTTTCCATGCTTGGCAACGTAAGCAAACAACTCTGGAGCCATAGAAGTCATGTCAAAACTTCGACGAGTCACCACCTTAGCATAAAGCATCTTAATGGCTTTCACCAACAGTCCGCCATCGGCAAAAATGCCATCCATCTGTCCGAACAACTCCTTGTTGTCAAGAGCTGTAAGATAAGACACAGGATTGAGGAAAGTATATACTTTACCTTTTGACTCGAATATCTGGTTAACAGAATACTTTTCCGTTGATAGGATTTTATTAACTAATAATGATTTCATTTTCTGTCAATTGCTTTTACATATATGATTTTAAACATTCACCCCATTGTTGATTGGAGGAATTCTTCCAATTAGCCATTCAACCTCATCAACTCCAAAAGAAGGACAAAGAAACAAGGCTCTTAATATAGCTGAACGCCAATCATTCAGACCATATCTATGTATATACTTATTCATCTCCCTTTGAAGGAAGGTTTTCAATACAGTATTATTCGCAAAGTGATTATCAAAAAGCATGTCACCTATAAACCTATGCGACTCTCTCAGTAAACGTCTAAATAATTTAATGTTACTTATTTGAGACCTTATTTTCTGAATAAGCACATTGTCATGTAATCCAGTACTATCAAGACTATAAAACCAAGACATTTTATGATTTTGAGTATTAACATGCACATTGACAACCAAAAATATGATGCCCGAAGGAAACTCTGCATAATAGGGATGGATGAACTCGTCATAAGGTTTTGCCCGTTTTTTGTTATTACAAACCCCACATAGAGGCACTAAGTTTAATCTACATACAGAAAGAGGCTTGTATTGCGAACGTGGCATTTGATGGTCTAACTGACTTGGAGGATTGATACCACATAATGGACACAAGTCTTTCTTTGCGAAAAGTTGTTTCCGAATGTAAAACAAAGGCTCGTTTTCATAAGTCTTTGTACCATACATATTATGTAAGGTATTCTTCTCTTTATCTGAAAAACGATTTAAATCCACATCTGCGACAGAACCCTTATTACGTTCATACAACCGGAATACATACTGCAATTTAACCTTAGATTGCTCATCTAAATTACTATTACTTTCCGCAATGATATTTTCTATGTCTTCCAACGCTTCGTCCAGTAAAGGCTTTTCCAACTTCCACATAAGCTATTCCTCCTCTAAACTATCACGACTTTCAAACTTGCTAATCAGATAAGCAGTCATATGCGAGCTTAAATCTTCACATCCAAAACGGTGTTTAAAACGTGTTAGGACCTGCTCTATGGAATTTAAATCGTCGCAATGCCATTGTTCATACAACTCATCCATTACATCATTATAATGTGTCAAATCTGAATTTAGTCTGAAAACCATTGAATTTATCAATCCAAAACTCTCACCATATATCTCGGTCTCAGGATGGCGAATTATCGTCTCACCATCTCGCCTTTCCATTATGAAGACATTTTTTGACAGTGTTTCTTGGAGAATTACAGGTGAATGTGTTGCGACCAACATCACAGAATGCTTATTGTGAATAATTCTCCGAAACTCACTCATCATAAAAGACAAGAAAGGTGGATGTAAATGATTTTCTGGCTCATCAAAGAGAACTATACTATTATCCTCCATATATGCTATCAAATGCACTAATGCGTGCAAGAAGAATTTCACGCCAGTTGATAATGATAGGAACTTTTCTTTGTTCTCATCTGTTGTTGTAAAATAATCAATCCACTCCATTGCTTCATATAAAGAAGGTAATACAACTTTACTGTCATTTCTGATTTGCTCAAAAATTTGCCATTTATCAGAATCTTCCAATACCGCACGCAGCGCAACTGCAAACTCTCCAGATAGTTCATCAACCGTTTTTGTTTTTATCTTTTCGATACGTACCTGGTTGATATCTACAATTTTATTATCTTTATTGTCTTCGCCTCGTTTCTTTATGTGATCCTCGATAGCTTCATTGATTTCTTGTCTCACATCTCGCAAGCCACAAAAAATAAACCTCCCTGAATTATCCTTCATTCCTTCATACATCAAACGATAATCTGATAACGTAACACCTGGCATAACAAAGTTATCAAATGCACTATAAGAAAACATCATCAGTTTGTCTATTCCTATATTATTTGGCTCTAAAGATAAAACATTCTTCAAAAGCCCCCTATCATTTGGTGCTGTAAAAAGTACTTTGGCTAATTGATACAATGCTGTACTTTTACCACATCCATTATGTCCGATAAATGCTATAATTCCAGAAGGTAAATAGTTACGATCCCCAGCATTTTTCACTCCAGAAAAATTCAAAGTAATTTCTTGATTCAGATAATTGAAATTTACTTTTAGTTTATCATGCTCCCAGTCATGAAATTTACCATCACTTTGTAATAGGCACTTTCCTTTTTGCAGAATGTACGAATCCATACTTGCACTTCTTAACAAGGATTTTTCAAAACCAGGTTCATCCTTAAACTCTTCATAGAGCCTATCTCTATCAGACAATATCATCCTTAGAGACCTCACGATTTTTTGCCTTCTTCGATTGTCTAAAAACTTATAAAGCCCCCTGTATAAATCTAAAGAAAAGGAAATCGAACAATAATCATCTGGCAACTTTTCAAAAGGGTTACTCAATATACCCTTTTTAATAGCATTTGCCAAAAGGCGACTATCTCCCTCTTTTTGACCTTTCTTTAAAATACTTATACTGCCGAGATAAACATTTTCAGTATTAGTCAACTTTTTAGTAGCATGAAGATGGTAATTCGTAAAATAATTATAGTCGTTCCAATCATCCATTTCAATATAAAAGTCAGCATCGTTACCCGAATAAGCAGATGCATTTTGAAAACAGACATCTATGAGTTTAAAGTTCATAAGCTATTTCTTGTTTAATCTGAAAACAAATTATAAAATTGTTGAAGCCCAGAATTTTTCCTCTTTGAGAACACTTGTCTCTCTTTATTCCCAAGCCACAACCCACCAATATACGAATCCAACAAAGATATTTTTGACTTACTTGCCACTTCATCACTCTTGAAATCGAATACTATTGGATTCACCTTATCGTATGGTTCTTTCCACATTATTTTATTATGGATTAGCTTCAATTGCGAAATATGCATCTCGCAAACATTATCCACGACAAAAGCCTTATCATAGGTGTCGCAAAAGCATTGGTTTAGGAACACTCCGCCACCTCTGTTTCTGAAATATGTACTTCCGTGAATATATCGAGGCAACATCCAAGCATGAATACGCTCGAAGAAATTGCTGCCTCGGTTATCAACAGCGGTATAACAATCTATCATAATGCAATCGGAAAAATGACAATCACTTGTCAAAGTTCGGATGCCTGTGGAATATTTCTGATTGCCATGAAAATGCAGGTTATCTGCCAATAACTCATAGCCTTCCTTTACATTCAACCCTATTGCATTTGCACCTATTCCGGAAAATTCTCCATCTGTAAGATGAAGTTTGATTACCTTGTCGCAATTAATTCCAATCCTGGCTATATCATTAAGGTTTAAGCGAAAATTACAAATAATACCTGTCCAATACTCCGTCTTATCCCAATGGACTGTAAACATCGGCACAGAATCTGTGGCTATAATCGTTGCACCGCCCAAATCTATATTGATAAAACCTGAGATTTTAAGCCCTTTCTTGATATAATAGCTATGACTTGCAACAGAAGTCAGTTTGCTGCCATTGACTATACAATAGTCTATAGCTTTTTGTAAGCCAGTACTATTTTTCTCAGCCTGATGTTTGTCATTACTCACACACCCGAAGTCCTCTGGAGTAACAAAAACTGGCACTTTGTTATCTGCGCAAGCAAAAACACAAACAAACAAAAAGCAAACAAACGATAATGTTCGTCTCATTTCATCTTTGATATTATTTTCTTTAGATAAGGTCCCTTGCCAAATAGCAGAAAATTCAATATATCAGAGCCATGTATAAACTTTGCTATTGCCAAAGAGACTATAATACAAATCACTGACAATAAAAGCAATACAAACAATTGAAGGTAAACACTACCACAACTGTCTACTATTTCCTTCGGTATCAAGGACAAAACCAAGAAATGCACCAAGTATATCTCCAAAGAATTCTTGCCTATACTCGTCAATATATCATGTGAATTTAGCTGCATTTGATTCTTTTCCACCATATTTGTCAAAACTATGATACCACAAACAGGCAATATAAACGACATCGCATTAACACCTTGCAAATCATAGCCAAACTTAGTAAACAAGAAAAAATAGGCAACCATACAAAATGTATATACCCACTGTTTCTTGAACAACGAACCAAACATCGAATATGTGTTTACAAACTTGCCCATTTGGAAAAACATATAGAACTTGGCTACTTTATCAGTAGAAAACAATGTCTTATAAGGCTCTGGTATTAATTCTATTTTAGCAATAATGAGTAAAATAAGTATTAAAACTACATTCAATATGAGGTCAACAGCAACCATGCCATTTTGCCCCCCCCGAATTCGTTTTGTCAACATTTCTATCACGATAGAAATAAGGATGATCTCAAACAAAACCAAGGTAAACCAATATCCGTTATGCATTTCATTCTTCAACAACATATCAGAATATGAGATGTCATTTGCAATGCAATATACCGCAGAAAAACAGAAGAATGGCAGCAATAGTGACAAAATTCTCTTCATTATTGTTATTCTAACGCTATGTTTTCCTTGAGAAAGATGAAAGACAAATCCACTCAAAAAGATAAACAAAGGCATATGGACTGAATAAATCATCTGATTTACTGTTGAATCCAAATAGTCTGTATATGGCACAAACATATGTCCCATAACAACTAATATGATGGCTATACCTTTCAAAATATCTATATATACCAAACGTTCCATACCTCTATATTTTTTCTTTAATAACCTTAGCCAACCCTGGATATTTCACAGAGAAAGGTACCCAGATTTTCAGTGCCAATCGTTTCCACAAAGGTTGCCATGTTCCTGCAAAATGATGGATTGAATAAGTGTTAGCTGTAATCGTTATTTTTTTTGTTACATAATTCTTTGGACTGAAATAATCCATCGGAAGAACACAAACCACCTCCTTATCATCTACAAATTGCGACGGACTATCGATAAACTTCATTTCAAATTTACTCAGAATACATTTCTTTAGGATAGATGGCAATACTGCTGTCTGCGCCTTGCCATTCTTATCGATAAAATGCTTGCCTTGATAATAGTTAAGGCATTCCATCACCCAAGGAGTATTCTTTTCGGCACCAATGATAGCTGCCTCTATTCCCTGTGGACTGTTCTCCTTACATATAAAATAAGGATACTTCAACAAGTCATCAAAGGGCTTCAAGACCTCCACATCGCTATCAAGATATATTCCACCCTCTGTTGCCAAAGCATAAAGACGAATGTAGTCAGCAGCAAAAGCATACTTTTTATTTTCAAAGGCTTCCCTTACCCAAGGATTCTTTGAAAGTGGGAACTTCTTCAAGTCCCATTTTACAAGTTCGTAATCAGGAAGATACTTCTTCCAACTCTCCACGCACTTCAATAATTTCTCCGGCATCGGGTCATCACTCAACCAGCAATAATGTATCTTTTTTGGTATCATATCAATTTATTCATTTAATAGTTTTTCCCAGCGACTCACAATCTTATCCAACGTGAATCGCTTGCTAGATTCTATAGCAGCCTTCTGCATAACCATACGTTTGTTGGCATCAAGCATCAAAGCATGCATCTTATGATAAAACTCTTCCTCATTCTTGTCTGTCACGAGATAACCGTTTTCACCGTCATTGATTATCTCATGGAACGAGGCGCATGTGTCGTACACAAGAGGCACACAACCAAATTGTAACGACTCGTTCAATGTCATCGGCCATCCCTCAAAAAGAGATGTCATCATAAACAGGGAACTCTTCTTATAATATCCAACAGGATTCTGACGACCCTCAAAGGAAATGCGTTTCAGACCCAACGTAGATACCATCTTACGATATTCATGCTCCGACTCACCAAATCCAACTATCTTGAAAGTCCAGTCATTTAATTCAGCATCATCTTCTATACGTTTCCATATCTTAATGGCCAAGGAGATACGTTTCTGCACTTCGTCCAAACGAGTAACTATCAAAACAGTTTTCTCCTTCTTGCTCAAATTTTCCAAAGGAATAAACTCATCAAAAGATACAGCATTTGGGATGGAAGCAAATTTTCTCTTGTCATTGATGTTGCCAAACTTACAATAGTCATCGGCATACTCCGGAGACAAAAGCACTATCTTGTCACACAATGAATAAGCCACCTTATACAACTTATGGAAAGAAGCATCCATATAAGGCTTGAATACAGGATATATCAACACTTTAACCAAAGCCTTAACCCGGTTGCTTAACGACTGAGCATATCTGAATTGATTCCATATAGAATAAAATGCGTTAAAATACGGCTCATAACCTGGGGCAAAATGGTGAACAAATAACATGCTTGGTTTTCGAGATGCTTTTGCCCTACCATCATACACGTTCTTAACCATTATAAAAGCCCCTTCAAGAATGATTTTGTCTATTTGTTGGCTGTCGATAATATCTCTCACAGATTCAGGAGAATAATTGGTGTAAATACCATCAAACTCAGTCATCTCAAACATATCCCCAATAGGCTTTGCATACAAGTTATAGCACTTATGCCCACGACGGCGCATCTCATTGCTGATGCGTGCCGTGGTGCGTTCGGTTCCACCTTTCTGTTCAGAAATTTGGAATACGGTAACAAACAGTATATTCATCGTCTCTTACTCTTTACCGTAATATTCGTCAATGGCATCATGAAGAGCGTTAATAAATCCGCGTCCATGCGTCTTGTCTGGTTCCATGTAGTTGCCTTCTCCCCATTCATTCCATGATTTAAGAATCAATACTTGACCATCTGCTGGCTTATTCTTGATAGCATCAAATGCCATCATGCAATGCTTTTTGAAATACTCAGGCTCAGTATGCCAATAGATGACACCATTTGCCCCACTACGTGGAGAATGGTCCCATTGCGTAAACAACTGTGGAATTACGTCATTTTCGTAATCACGTTTTGTAACAAACTCCTTGTAATACAAGCGATAATCATACAAGAAAGCAGGCTTTTTAGTAAAGAAGCTCTTGATTGGCTTCAACTTATAATCGATGTAATGACCTATCTTACCCATTTTTCCAAGCAATGTGTCATGGCGAGTATAGTTGAGTCCCTGGTAAACCACGGCATCAAATCCTTTCTCTCTCAACATAGGTTTGATATAATTACTCTTGGTTATTTCACCAACTAAATACAAATCCGGGAATCCTGCTTCCTTTGTCCATTTTCTGAAATTATCAAGATACTCCTTAGGCACAGACACTGGGTCGTAAATCAAGAAGAATGGCTTACCATTAATCTTGGTATAACGAGGATCCTTAAAACTGCGGAGCAGTAACTCAAAGTGCATTTTCTCATCTTCTATGCCAGGATACTCCTGTCCGATAAGCAGATTGTTACTTGTCGTACCATCCTTATTCCACGTCTTAGAATACCAAGAATGGTTAGCCCAACCCAAACAAAATCCAAAATCAGGCTTGCCTGAAGCCAGTACCTCATCATAAATATCTGCCATCAATCGCTTGCCATTTCCGAACCAATAGTGCCAATAGCAAAACGATGTGACACCAGCCAGCTTTGCCAAATCAGCCTGCTTCTGTCTAATCTCAGGATCTCTCAAATCATAATAACCAAGCTCAGTTGGTACACGAGGTTGGTCATGTCCCTTAAATAAAGGTTTGGACTTCTTTACATTAGTCCATTCTGTAAAACCTTTACCCCACCATTCATCATTCTCTGGAATAGGATGAAATTGTGGCAAATATAAAGCTATAATCTCTGGTTTTTTCATATCTTTCTATAATTATTTAAATATCAGTAACACTTTTTATTATTTTAGCAGGATTTCCACCTACCACACTATACGCAGGCACATCCTTAGTAACCACAGCACTAGCTGCAATCACAGCCCCATCACCTATGGTAACACCCGGCAGGATAGTAGCCTTATCACCTATCCAAACATTTTTGCCAATTACCACAGGACCTTTTGTAGTAATTTTCCTTTGTTTAGGAGGCAATAGCAAACTATCATAATCCGTTTCACCATGAGAGTTATCTGTGATAGTTACCCATTTACCAGTCAGGCAGAATTCACCAATCACTACCTTATTGGCACAAGTTATATGATTATAGGCTCCAAAGTGACAATTATCTTCGATTTTCAAATAAGGATTGCCTAGACTTGCCCCCCCCAGATTTCCATGCCGTTAAGTAAACATTATCCCCAAAACTGACGTTTGCCCCAAGATGAACAAACCCCAGTTGATGCAGCATTCCTATTCTACGGAAGAAACATCCAGTTCCTGCCTCTGCCATTTTAGCTACAATCCACTCCGTTCGGATGACATACAGTTTTTGCAGGAGTGTACTAAACAAGTTGCACTTCCATCTTCTAGAAAAGAAGTGGATAAAACAAAAAAGGAGTCTTTTCATTGTTTTTTCACTAAATCCTTATAACAAGTCAATAACTGATTGAGAATTTTCTCTGGATTATGTCGCTCCATGGCATGCTGACGAGAATTCTCAGAATACAACTTCATTCGAGTTTCATCTTTTGACAATTCCACGATAGCATTCGCTATTTGCCAAGGATCATTGGCAGGAAGCAGCTCGCCATCCACACCATTGCGCACTAATGTAGCGATACCGCCCACCATCGTAGAGATAATAGGCATACCAATGAGCTGTGCCTCACAAATAGAGTTAGGGCTATTCTCTATATATGCCGTATGTACATACATGGAAGATTGGCACATCAAGTCGATGAGCTGACCAGGAGAACAGAAACCAAGGATATGAATATGATTATCTGCAAATTTCAATCCTTCTTTATTTTCCACGATTTCACGTAGTTCATCACTCATGCTACCTGCCACATTCCATTCAAAGTCAATCCCTGCTTCTACTAAGACATGTGCCGTTTTTAGCATCACATCAATACCTTTCCAGAAAGAAGAGCAGCCTGTAGAAAGCAATCTCAACTTACCATCTTTTGGCAGTTGCCATCGCTTCTGTGCCTTCATAAAGGCAGGGCGAAGAGCCTCCTCCACATGGTGATAAGTAGCATTCTTAGTTAACATATTTACTAAAGCCTTATCCCAAGAAGTTCTACCCATATAGTGATGAACTGTCTTCCAAATTCTCTTTTCCAAATCCAGTCGAGACATATCTCTGTTATAATCACACAAGCGATGCCAGTCTTTTCTGAGATTTAAACCAGCAGCCTTCACTAAAGTGAATCCATTATAACGAGGTGGATAAAGCGCATTGTTATAAGGTATTATGCTTCCTTGAATATGAATAACAAGTGGAATATCCGTATATTGAGCCAACAAGCCAAAAGGCCATTCATTACCAAACACATGAATAACATCAGGCTGATACAGCTCTATCACCTTACGACCTACAGCAATCACTTTGCACTCATTAACCTTCCAAGTATGATTGCCTATCTTCCTCTCCAAAAAGGAATAATGAGTAAGCATCGGGATGTATGTAATACCATCAATGACCTTCACCTCTGAATCCATTGTGCTTTCAAAGGCAATATAAAGCTGGATATCCTTGCATTTTGAAACAATATTTTCAAGTGCATCTTGCCAACCTGCCGTTACTTGTCCTGTACTCTTATAACGAGAAGGAGTTGTTATTTCAAACCAAAGTACTTTCATAAAATCTATTCTTTGAATTTATTTTTTCACTTTTATCTTCCAATAATATTAAGGTATAGAATAAGATTAAGTATTTCATATATCCATACTCACCTGTTATCGTAGAATAAGCAAGATAATAAACGACTAGACAAAGACAACATATAATCAAATCTTGATTATAAATGATTTTCTTTGTATTAATAAACAGCTTATACAAGAATACTATCCATATAACTACTCCAACATAACCACTATTGCAAAGTACAACATAAGACAAACTTTCGAAAGCTAACATTACAGGATGATCTCCATAATTTTCTTCATAATAATAAGTCCACCCATATCCTTTTCCAAACAAAGGATTGTTACGTATTTCACGAAAACAGCCTTGAAGTTGTTCTAGACGCATTTCAAAAGAAGATCCGGCAACCTGAGATTTATTATCTGAGAATATAGACTCCACATAACTATTCAAGTCAGGAACCGCAGTAATAATCAAATATCCAACAATACCTGCGATACCAACTTGGAACATAGACTTAATTCGATGTGTCAACAATAAATAGGCCAAAATAGTTGCAAACAAAGCACCAATAGGACTTCGAATTCCACACAAGAATATTGCTGCAACAATACCAAATAAGAAAAATAATTGCATGCATTTCTTCAAGTGTTCTCGTATCGTATAAATATATACTAATGACATACCTAAAAATAGTCCATAAGTCATAGGATGTCCAAAAACAGAAGAGATACGTCCAAACATTCGTCCGCCTCCAATCTCCGCATATTCAGCATTCCATTCTTCACCATTAGCTGCCATTATCGCCATTTGGTATGGATTCAATCCACCTGTCGTAGTCAAAAATAAACCATATCCAAATGCAATAAAAATACATACTACAACAGTTGTCCTCAATTGCTTTGATAATTTTTCATCCTCATTACCATAATTCCATATAACAAATGGCAGAATCAAATATGTCATCAAATTCAAACGGAAACTATTAAACGCATATTCGAAAGGAACACCATTTTGAAACGGCATTTCTAGCAATTGTGCAATGAATAAAAACAAGAATGGCCAAAAAGGCTTAAAGTTTATCACAAGTTTCTTTTTTTTATCCTTTTTGTGAATTAGAAAATAAGCTAGCAACAAAAGTACGTTTACCATGTTCCATTGCAAACTTATACCCAAATTGATATTCATATATGGCACCAATATCATATAGGACACATACGAGCATATACCCTTACGCAAATTTACAAAGAACAACAAAATCGTCAAAGCTACCCAAAGCCCTTGTATCAAAGAAATTATTTCCATTTTTTGCTTTACTTCAATAATTCACAAACATCTTCATCTTTTAAGAAAGATTTTAAGACAGGCCATTTTTTAATTCGATACTTGAGTAAAGCATCTGACTTTTGTGCTTGCTTAATCGTTCTTAGCAAATCATTTTTCTGATTCAACAATGCATAAGTTGAAATTAAGACATCTTTGCTAAAATCTTCCTTGTGATTTAAGATTTTCTTATTAATCTTTTCCTTCATATCATTAATAGTCTTATGCTGATAATTCATTTCTGCCATAAAATAATTTACATAAACGACACCATCTGCACAAGAAGGTTTTGAATAATATTGAGAGATAAAAAGATAAGCTTTTTGATACTCCCCCTTTTGAAGGAGAGAATAAGAATAAACACAAATATGTTCTAATGTTTTTGGAGAACATTTCCAATGCTCATCCAACAGCTCTATAATCTTGTCATATTTATCCAAACAGTCCAACAAATCCAACCTATCATCAAAAGAAGGGTTTGGCAAAGCCTCAAAAGCAGAAGAAACTTTGTCTTTATTCTTGGTCATGCAATACAATCTAAAGAGCAAACTTTTACTAAGTCGTGTTTCTCTTGCATCACTTCTTTTACCAATCTTCCCAACTAAGGTCTTCTCTACCTCATCAATTTCACCAAACATAATCAACCGAGTATGCAAAACAAAGTTTTCAAAAGTCAAAGATGGTTTAAAATCTTCTTGATAATCTTGAACTATATGTCTAAACTCATCTTTTTTACCAACTTCCTGATAGAACGACAATAATGACAATAAGCATTTCTCGTACTTCAATGGAGAATCAGCATATCTATAACGTTCACATAGGTCTTTCAATATTTGCTCTGCTTTATTATCACTAAACTTCAAAGTTTTGTAATAATCTGCAACAATTTGGCTATACATCACAGAATTAACATCTGCTTTTTCTCCTACAAATGAAGATATTGAATCTACCACCTCATCACTGTCTTTTGCTTTCAGCTTCAAATAAGCACACTGATTTAATATAGCATCATTTTCCTTGGAAGAATTATATTCAAAGGACTTATTAATGCAAGATTCAATCTGCTGCAAAAGAGAAGCATATTCATCTTCATAGCGCATTTCTCTAGCATATTGCAACAAATAATTTGCCTTTTTATTGTAAAGATAATAATCAGAAGTAAATTTATCAATCGCACTGTTGATAAATTCCATTTTTTCAGAATGACCTTCCAATTCAGAAAAAGCATCCAAATAATAGCCTTCCTGTAATGGATCTAAAGATACTAATTTCTCATAAGTTTCTTTTACTTCTTTTACATCTCTATTGCGCAAATTCTTCAAAGCCTTAGCCTTCAATTCCAACAACCTACAAGCATATTGTCCCTTATCTTCCACTTCATCCAAAAGAGAATCAACTTGCTTTTTGAGTTCTTCGAACTTTTCCTCCTCACGTAAAGTATTTAACTTTGCCAAGCTCTCACGCTGCCATTTCGACAGCTTTCTAAGATGACTTTTTCTTACAGGTTCATCTTCATCAATTTTCTTTAAACTTATGTATTTGAAAAAATCATTGACGATATTCGAAGCTACAATTTTATTCAGTTCATCTATGTCTTTCTTGATAAATGGATTTTCCTTGAGAGAATCAATATATTTATTATTTGTCAATTTTCCTATCAATTCCTTATGATGCTCGCTACTCAACATCTGGGTATTGATAGGCAACTGATGAGTCAAAGAATGGTTCAGAGTTGACATCAATTCATCAAATCCTTTAATCGGAACATAGTAAACTCTATCTTTCCACAATAAATGACGCAAATCTTCACTTAATGTTTCTTCACCCTCACGAATACACCAATAAATACCATGCTTAAAATACTCATTGCTCTGAAGAAGCATTGAAAGTATATCCATGATTGACCTATCATTGCCAGCATATCCGACAACAACAAGTCCGTGATCTTTTGCAAACTCTATGAACTTACGCTTCATATTGTCATCAAGCGATTCAGTTTCTCTTAATGAACTTTTAATATCGTCAAAAAGATAATCACCATGCAATTTGATTATTTTTGGACGACTTGAAGTAATCGTTATACTAGAGATAGAGGAATCATGAGCACAAACTATAGGACGTTCGGTTGAAAAACGATAAAAAGCTTCATTCAACAAATCATCAAAATTTGTTGTAAAAACCGTATTAAAGTACTTTTCCTCTATTAGCTTTACCAAATAAGCATACCCGATTGACGGGTCTTTCTTGGCAACTTGTTTTTCCACAAATATACGTCGCTGTCGAGGCAAATCATATTTCTTTTGAAATAAAGAAGAATAAGGATTTCTACTATCATACCATTCATATTGATTCTTCCAAAATTCCTCTTCGGATAAGCCATCAGAATTTTCAGCCTCAAAGATTTCCTTACGCCACTTTTTTATTAAAGCACCACCAGAGTCCACTCCAGAAGTCACAGAACAACCAGCACCTATCAAGAGAGAATAGTTAGGCGAATCCTCACACTTATTCGAGAGAAAGGAAACCAAATCGCTAACAGTTCTCTTTTTATGTGATAGTTGGCGCAAAGTATTATTTACATTATCACCCATACTTCAAAAATTTACTTTATAATTCTTCGACTATATAATTTTTATTTACAAAACCTAGCCAATACTTTTGCTACCACCGCATTCCTTAGTAGTTCTTTTTCTCGACGATTTAATCCAATTAAATAAACAACAAGAAAAGCAATACATTCAAAGACGATAGAAGTTATACAGAATTTAGTCCATCCATCCTCCATTTTTTGTGATAAATACAAAGGAATTGGCAAAACTAAAGCTGTTGTTAAATAAATGACACCCAATACATCTTTAAAATATTTTACTAATGGTAATCCATAAAGTTTACGAACATAACAAGGACGTACAATTGAACATACGACATTCAATACAACCTTTAACATCAGAGCAGACCATGCTGGACATCCTAGCTTTAACAAGACGTATGCCAAAGGAATATTTAGGACCTTGATGGAAGCCATCAGTATCTGATGAACTTTTATATTTCCCGTTGCATGAACTCCTGTCCAAAGGGGTGCACTATAAGCATCTACGAGTGAATACCAAATAACCACAGCAAAGAAAGTTCCTGCATTCTCAGGTGGATTCTTTAGCCATAAATTTAATATAAAATCAATATTCAACAATACAGGAATCGATGCAAACAACAAGAGATAATATGAAAATTTTGAAGAAGAAAACATCAACTTCATAAAATATGATTTATCACCAGCTGCATATGACTTTATGATTTGTGGTCCATAAGATTGCGTAAAACTGTTTAGAAAGCTCGTTAGTTGACTATTCACTTGATTTGCAATACCTAATGCAGCATTAGCCACTAATCCAAAGAAAATATTAAAAAAGAAGACGATAGATTGATTGACACCAACATCTATCAAATTAACAATAATACTCAGTCCAGAATACTTCACCATATTATTGATCAACGCTCCATCCCAATGTCTTTGATAATGACATTCTGGAAAAAATCGTTTACACTGGATATAATACCAAAGTAACATGATAACAGTAACAGCTAATATCAAAAAGGAATATAGCATCAACTTGTCAAAACCTCCTATTGTCAACAGATATACAATAAGTAATTTCAAAACAACTTCTATGATACTCGTATATGCATAAAAGTTCATCTTTTCATGTGCTATGATAGATGAATTGTAAGGAGTCTTGATAATATTGAAACAACAGCATAAGACAGACATATGATATGCAAAGTTCGCAGCATCCATTCTTTCTACAGGAACAACCAATTTGTTATGCAAAAACCATAAGCCTAAAGTTTCACTTAAAAGCAGAATGATTGCTGCGAGTATCAAATGAGCATTTATTGCCATGGAAAACGTATTTCTCAAATGTTCAGAGTTGCCCTTTCCTATGCCATAAGCCAAATAACGATAAGTCGCATTATTGAGTGCTTGTTGCAGAAAGCCAAAAAGTACGACAACACTACCTACTACATTATATAATCCATAGTCTTTAACCCCTAAAGTGCCTAATACTACTCTGGATGTATATAATCCGACAGCTAATACCAGGAACATACGGAAGAATAAATATAATGTGTTCTTAGCGATTCTTTTACTATTGTCTTGATTTGATGACATAATGAATTTTATCTTTTGCTTTTAAGTATCTTTTTTATTTCTTTTATATTCAAATGTTCTTCAAGATTCAAATAAACAAGAGCGTGATGGCTAACTTGCTTTTCCTTAGGAGGTAGTTTCATATAATCTCCATACATTTGCGTTAGGTATTCTTTGTAACCTATTGGAGCTTTAATTTTCACACCTTCAAATGGTAACTCAACAACAGAAGAAAACCATTCTTTTTTATAAAGTTCCTGTTTCAAAGAATAAGTAGTATAATAATGCAAATAATAGTCACCATTTTTTTGAGAAGCCAATTCTTTCTCATATTTTTCAAATTGACATAGATTATGCTGAGTTCGTAATTTATAATAGAAAGCCCCCTTGATCCAATCTATCGTAGCTTGTAGGTGCTTATGTTTGACTTGCCACAATAAATCCTTCAAATAATAACTCTTTATGCCATTAGAATAATTATTGAATAAAGTCTTGTAACAATCAACTTTATATTGGTTTTCTTCCTCATTGTCATCTGTTATGCACAAAGGAAAAACATCAACGAAAGAACCTATAACAAATTGTTGCTGACTCATCTCCCAAATAGACGTATTAGAGTCCACAAACTTGGCAAAAGGTAAATAATACCCTTTGTCATGATAGTCTAAAATATTATAGCCGGTACCTTTACATTGCTTTTTCAATGCGAGAAAACGATCATAGTCTGGCTTCAACATCAATACATCTATATCATCATCCCATGGTATAATTCCTTGATGTCTTACAGCACCTATCAATGTTCCTCCACCGGCATAATAAGTTAAATTATGCTCTTCGCAAAACTTATCAAAAGCCTTAAAGGTTTCTATCAATTTAGCTCTATAAGCTAAAAACTCCGTCTTAGTTAATTCTATTCTATTACAACTCATTTTCATTATTTTATATCCAATTCCACAAACCATGTATCTTTAAGAATGTCTCCATATCTTTGTCATAAGTCAATTTTAAAGGCAAAGCATGAGAGAATACAATTTTTGGCTTGTAGCCTTTATCTATAATAACGGCAAGCGGTGAAGTCATATTTTCTAAATCTTCTTCACTTGCCTTATCAAAACAAGATTTTATCAGCTCCATTCTATATGCCTCTGGAGTATATCCAGAGGCGACAGAACACTTTGGTACTGTACCTGTTATAGTATTGTCTTCATCTTTGGAAAATAATGTCTGTACCTGTTCTGTCCCGTTCGTTGCTGCACCATATTGCTTTGCAGCCTCTATCACCATTTTTATGGCATCAGAATCTACAGAGCTATTTGTTATGTCATGAGTAAGAAGAATATCATCATCCTTCAAATATTTAGAAGCAAATTTAACACCATTGTAAGTTGATTTTAAATTAGAATTACCGCCTTCAATAACTCCTAACAGCTTATTTCCCAACAAAAGTTGAGCATATTTTGCTGTCAAATCCATGTAATTAGGATTTGTAACAACTATATATTTATCTATCTCATTAATTTTTTGAAAATCTTCAAATATATAGGAAAAATAAGGCTTTCCTTTTATATCTGTAAACTGTTTTGGAATAGCATGACCAAATCTACGTCCGCTTCCACCCATTTTTATTATTAAACAATTCATACGTAAAAATTTTAACCAATTATATATTTTGGATATTTATTTTTCTTAGCACTCCACACTATCCCCCAACTTATTATCGTAACAGAAATGAACAATACACAAGGGAATATATAACAATACTCAGTAGCTAAACTACGAAATACGCTAATTGTTATCAACTCTTGTATCAAGATATGATGCACAATATAAATGCCCATACTGCACTTGTCCAAACTTATCATCCATGAATGTAGTTTAGGAATATTTAACAATCTGACATATGTAAACGAAAGAAGAACCAAATACACTCCAAAAGTTGCGGTTACTATACCTCGTTTTACATATATCTGTTGAAACACAAATAATAGCATTAACATAAGAATTAGCCCCAACACCTTGCTTTTGTACTTTGTCAAAGTTCCAAAGTCTATCTTGCTCGCCAACATTCCTATTAAATAATATGGAAAATATGTAACAATCCGAGACAGGCAAAGAAATCGTACTTCTGGAATTCTATACGGTACCAATATGAGGAAAAGTAATAACATTACCATCAATACCTGCCTTTTTCTTTCTGGTATCAGTAGTACTCCTTCTATAGCCTTGCCCAGAATATAACATTCAAATATAGCTAACAAAAACCATAAATGACTAATACCATTCAACATCTGCCCCACATCTCTGTTTTGCAGAATACAGAGCGACAATCCTATGACACAATATGGTATTAAAACTCTCGCTGCTTTATCCTTGACAAATTTAATAATGTCATCATACCCCCCCCATATTACGTTTATAAGCGAATAAATAACCACTTATCAAAAAGAATATTGGCAAATGAACCTGTGACAACATTCCTGCGACAACATCCCATGTTTGGACATGGAAACCAATAAAATAATCAGAGCCATCCCATATAGAATATGGGCAAAGGCAATGGTAAAATACAACCATTAACATTGCGGATACTCGCAGGATGCTGATGTCGTTGAAACGTACTTTGTTTTGCGTTGTGGGAACATCTAATAATCGATTTTGCATAAGTTTTTTTTATTATACTATAGCAACTGTTGGCTTATCTTTTGCATTAGAACCTTTCGTTTTGACATATTTATCACTCTTAATAACAGAAATTGTATTGTCTACATATATCCGAGGAGAACCAGATACAGTTTCTTCTATATGCGTAAGCCAATTTTCTACTTTTGTGAAATATTACCAATACTGAGATTATCTTTAAAAAATTGCCATGATAAATGATAATGAGAAGTTTTCCCTTTCTTCAGCGGAATTTGATTCTTACAATATGGCAAATCTAATTTTTTATATTTTTTTATTAGACTTTCTATTGAATGATGGGCTACAATTCCATAATAATATAGTTCATCATGAAGCAAATAAGCATCTACTAAAGGACGCCCAAAATACAAATCATTTTCTTCATCAAATGTGAACATTCCTTTTGCTAAAACTCCTTTTATTGGAAAGCCATGGCTCATAGCTCCATGCATAAGACATACTCCAGCCTTAGTTATAATATTGAACATTTTACTATCAATACCATTTGCTACAATAATAATAGAATCTGAAAATTGAACATATCTCAAATAATCCCCTTTCAACAAAGGTTTCATTTTTCGATTAAAGCTCTCCATAAAATTCAATAAGCTTTTCTTTAGTTCATCATGTTTTGTAGACATAACCCTGTCCTTAAAGCCCATTATATCTGCATATAATATCAATCTATCAGAATCTTTATCCCATGAAGTCTGAAGATCGAGAATTTGCGTTTCTTTATGAATACCCATATTTTTCATATTTGGCATCTTATCTTATATTAAAATTATTGTAGTTCATGCAAGCACAACATCCGTCTAGTTGGATATGAGCTGGCATGGCACCATAATGTTCCTTTCCTGTATCATTAAGAATTGGCTTTTGAGCATAAATCAAAGCTTTTTCTACCCAATCTAAATCTTGCTTATCTACTTTTGCACAGGAATAGCAAAGTTGTTCACCTGCTTGCAGTTGACCTTCAAACAAATGAAGTTTCTCATGCTTTATATGCCTGTCATGAATATTATCTGATTTACCGATATAAATAATATCTATCAGCGTAACTCTATTAGTCTTATCATTATAGACACATCTATAGACTAAGTAGATTCCAGAATATGAAGGAAGTCCACCCTTATTGCCTTCTCTCCAATATCCCTCAAAGTTTAATTGTATCTCTTTCATATTATAGTTTATATTTGAATTTGACTATTGACAACGCCCCTAATATAACAGAGGACATTGCCACAACTTCACCCGCGACATTTATACGTATATCACCATTACAGCGTCCCCACTATTTTACAAGTAGTTACACGTATCTGT
>ERZ1023690.38-NODE-38-length-23397-cov-58.968083_pt1 | contig 23397 bp, 19 predicted proteins | sample MGYA00380347_ERZ1023690 | MGnify/ENA primary metagenome ERZ1023690 (study PRJEB33179, sample SAMN07449029) | human gut metagenome | biome: Human-gut; feature: Human associated habitat; material: Faeces | host: Homo sapiens | place: India:Kasaragod | collected...
GTTTGGAATTTCCATCGAAAAGCCTTACCTTTGTTCCCAGCTAAAATGAATGCCTTATGAATATGTTAACAGAACAACAGACAGAAACAAATCAGACAAACGACAGGAAGTATCTTGTCCCGTTCATTCTCATTACGTCGCTCTTCTTTTTGTGGGGCTTCGCTCGTGCCATTCTGGATGTACTCAACAAGCACTTCCAGAATGCTCTGCACATCAGTATTACTCATTCCGCCCTTATTCAGGTTACCACCTATCTGGGTTATTTTCTGATGGCAATACCTGCTGGCTTCTTTATCAACCGGTATGGTTATCGCCGTGGAGTAGTCTTCGGCCTGCTCCTCTTTGGTATTGGCGCCTTGCTCTTTATCCCGGGTGCTGCGGTGGGCAGTTTCTCAGCATTCCTGCTCTGCCTTTTCATTATCGGGTGCGGTTTGGTGTTTCTGGAAACAGCCGCCAATCCCTATGTTACCGAACTGGGTGCCAAGGAAACAGCTACCAGCCGACTGAACTTATCGCAGTCGTTTAATGGATTGGGTGGTATTTTTGCCACACTTTGCATCGGTCAGTTCCTGTTTAATCAGACTGAAGAGGGCGGCAATGTGGTGGTGCCTTATACCATTCTGGGTATTCTGGTGCTGGTGATAGCTCTGGTTTTCTCGCGTGTAGATTTACCGGAAATCAGTCATGTGGCTACAGCAGAAGATGAGGCAGCCGGTTCTAATATCAGCAAACTCTTTTCCCATCACAAGATGTTCGTGTTTGGACTTCTGGCTTTGCTGAGCTATGAAGTGGCAGAGATTTCAATCAATTCCTACTTCATCAATTTCGTAACGGGCATGAAATGGATGGACGACCGCACGGCTTCCGTAGCCCTGACTTGTGCGCTGGCATTCTTTATGGTAGGCAGATTTCTCGGTTCCTGGATTATGCGCCGAATCAAGGCAACAACGATGTTGCTGATCTGCGCTGTGGGGTGTGTTGTCTGTATACTTTTAGTCCTGTCAAATCTGGGTAAGCTATCGCTGGTAGCCCTGCTTTGCAACTATATGTTCGAGGCCATCATGTTCCCTACCATCTTCAGTATCGCCCTCACGGGGTTGGGCAATCTTACCAAGACAGCCTCTTCGCTCCTGATGATGACGCCAATCGGAGGTTGCGGTTTCCTGTTGATGGGACTCATCGCCGACCGTACTCATTTCACGCTTCCTTTCCTGGTACCGCTTGTAGGATTTGTCATCGTTCTGGCTTATGCGGCTCGTGAATATAAACTTGCCAAGAAGTAACTGGCGGTTGGGTAGAAAGATGTAAATATAAAGATGTTAAATTGCTAACTGCGTTTAGCAAAAGCTTTGTGTTTTGTAGGGTATAGGTGCGGAATTAACTTTTTTAACTCGATTGCAACACGAAAAATCGAATTATCATTTTGCTGTCTCAAAAGAAAAAGGTAAATTTGCACTCGGTAAGGAAAGAGCCTCATAAGTTCTACACCTTATTATATATAAGAAAAAAAAGAATGTTTCATTAAACAATAAATTAAGTAAAATTATGGCAGTAGATTACAAGAAAATCGGTCTTGTGAACACTAAGGAGATGTTCGCAAGAGCTATCAAGGGCGGTTGGGCCGTTCCTGCTTTCAACTTCAACAACTTGGAGCAGCTCCAGGCTATCATCCAGGCTTCTTCTAACTTGAAGTCACCAGTTATCCTCCAGGTATCTAAGGGTGCTCGTAAGTATGCTAACCCTACATTGCTCCGTTACTTGGCAGAGGGTGCTGTAGAGTATGCTAAGGAGTTGGGTTGCAACCATCCTGAGATCGTTCTCCACCTCGATCACGGTGATAGCTTCGAGACATGTAAGAGCTGTGTAGATTTCGGCTTCTCTTCTGTAATGATCGACGGTTCTGCACTTCCATACGAGGAGAACATTGCATTGACAAAGAAGGTTGTTGACTACGCTCATCAGTTCGGTGTAACTGTAGAGGGTGAGCTCGGTGTCCTCGCTGGTGTTGAGGATGACGTAGTTGCTGAGGAGTCTCACTATACAAAGCCTGAGGAGGTTGTTGATTTCGCTACACGTACAGGTGTTGATTCATTGGCTATCTCTATTGGTACTTCTCACGGTGCTTACAAGTTCAAGCCAGAGCAGTGCACACGTGACCCTAAGACTGGTCACCTCGTTCCTCCTCCATTGGCATTCGACGTATTGGCAGCAGTTGAGAAGCAGCTTCCTGGTTTCCCTATCGTTCTCCACGGTTCTTCTTCAGTTCCTCAGGAGTATGTTGATATCATCAACAAGTTCGGTGGTAAGTTGCCAGATGCAGTTGGTATCCCAGAGGAGCAGTTGACTAAGGCTTCTGAGAGCGCTGTTTGCAAGATCAACATCGACTCTGACTCTCGTCTTGCTTTCACAGCAGGTGTTCGTGAGACATTGGCTCTTCACCCAGAGTACTTCGACCCACGTCAGTACTGCGGTAAGGCTCGTGAGTACATGGTTGACCTCTATAGCCACAAGATCAAGGATGTTCTTCATTCTGACAACAAGTTGGCTAACCTCGACTAATCTTCGAGATTTTACAACACAAGATATGAGCGGGAATCCGAAAGGGTTCCCGCTTTTGTTTTATCCCCTTTTTTCTTGCAATCATACAATTTGTCAGCAAGTAATGCATATTGTGCACGATAACATGAAAATCTTTACATTATTTAACTAAGAAAACTTGCATCCTATTGACTTTTTTCCTATATTTGCATTGTTCAAACAAAAGAACAGGACATGTAAGAGGGGTATAAGCCCTATAGTAAATGATAAGCAATAGTAAATGATAACCAATAGTAAATGATATCACTCCTCCCAACATATCATTTGTGTAATTGTAAAAGATGATTTAAACCGAAAGGTGTTTGTTTTTAAAAGCATCGGATGGTAATGGCCGAAAGGCTGGAATCTGAAGATGACAGGTTTAAATGATAATGAAAACAATTAGTAAATGGTATAACTATGAAGAAGTATTTTATGATGGTCATCGCTATGACTATGATGACAATAGGATTTGTAAGTTGCAGTGCATCTGACGATGAAATGGGTGAAACAGTTAGTCGCGTTACCACCGATGAGTCAGGTTTCTCTTTGCTCAGCTATTCCATGACTGCGGGCTCTGCCGTAAGTGAGGAGTCTAACAGTAAGGCTGAGAATGATGAGAAGTTGGTTTGCAAGGTTCTTCCGGGTGGTCAGCTGATGCTGACTCATAAGAATGTAATCTTCGACCAAGGTACAAATATCAAGTTTGCAACTCAGTTGGTTGGCAAGAAGTTAATCATTACCGAAACAGGTGATTATGGAAAGTCTGGTCAGTATGGTTATTATACGCTTGTTGCCAAGGTAGGAACAGTTAAGGATGGTGACTATGTGGTTGTTGTAATGCGCAATAATCACGCCCGTGAGGAGTTCAAGTTGAAGTATGACTCTTCCCGAGCTAATTAAGATACATATAAATAGTAAAATGCAATTCAGATATATAATAAATGATATGAAGTTACAATTATAATGAATGGTATGTTGATATATAATATACGAAGTTAAGACAAATGATAGTAAATGATAGTAAATGATATGTTTATTCAATAACAGATGTCGCTTCTTTCGACCAGTCTAGTTTTACTTTCTGTTTTCATTTCCCCGTAATGCTTCCATGAGCTGTTCCGGTGTACAGTCTTTTAATATCACCTTATTCTCTTTATCCAACAGGTAAATGGTTGGCATGGCTTTGAGCCCGTAAATCGTGCTCAAGCGGTTATCTGCTACGATGCGGAGCAGACTGAAGCCGGCTGGTATTGTCTGTTTGTCGAGCCATGCAGATATCTTGTGGCAGTTCTCGCAGTCTGGATCGTAGAAATATAAGATAACCTTCTTTTCCCGATAATCGCTCAACTGATGAGGCTTGCCGTCTTCCAGCATAAAACTGATATTGGTAGCCTTTGTGCCAGGCAAGTTCTTTCTTGCCTGTTTCAGTTTAAATTCTATTCTTTCTTTCTCGGTTACATCGAAGTATGGCGATTTAGCCATGTCTTCCAGAAATAGGGCATATACCCTGTCGTTGCGCATGGGCGACTCAGGGTTCTCATAATAATGCTCGATGAGGCTTTCAAATTTCTCTTTAGATGGCTTCTGCTGGTAAGCTTTGGCTGTAAAGGCTGCAATCCCCTTCTGGGCTATTTCCTGGTCGAAACGTGCCAGAATATCGATGAAGTTGACAAAGCCCTGTTCTGCCATCTCCTTGTTTGCCAGTTCCAGGGTATCGGAAAAGTTGAAGTTGTCCCAATAGTGCTCACTCAGGTATGTTGCACGTTGCTCTACGCTGCGCAGACTGTCTGGCAGAGCAGGGTATGGGAAACTGTTCTGAGCCTTGGTTGGGGCTAAGGCTCCAACCAGCATGAAGAAACTGAGGAATATGAATCTTGCCATCATCTTTATATTGGAATTAATAATATTACTAACGGGTGCAAAATTACAAAATAAAATTGAAAGTGGCAAGGTTTTTTATATAAAAAAAAGCCGCGGAACTATAGAAGGTGAGATCACCTCGGCAACTACAGTTCCAACGACCAGTCTAGTTTAATTTATTGGTTCCCGCATTCTATTTGTATAGTAAATGATAATTATTTTATTACCTATTTCATTGATATTTGGGGGCATTTAAATTTTGAAACGATATGCGCCCCGATACAGATATATGAACTAAACTTTTCTAAAACTTACTACTGATAGGTGAATTCAAACTTCTTGGCCTTTCCTTGGTTGGCATTGTCCATCTTCACGTAATAGCTGCCGCTTGTTCCGGCATTCGCCTGACGGACATTCTTCAGCTTCACGGTGTATGTCGTGCCGCTTTTATCTGCCTTGAATACATACCAGCTGTTCCAAGTCTTTTGAATCTCATTTGTAGAACTGTACTCTATGTCACAGCCCTCTGGAACTACATCGCCCGATGCAAACTTCACGGTTACTGGAAGCAACTCCTTCGGGTAGTTGGCGGGAACGGTAAACTTAAACTCCGCCTCAGCATTTGCATTTGTTCCGATGTTGGCAGGAGCGTTTACCTGATACTGCACCTCGTTGATGCTATAGAGATGGATGTTTCTGTTGAGTCCATGCTTCTTGTCGGTGAGGTAGATGATGCCTTCTCGCCAGGTCTTGTCTACCGTGCCCAGCTTGTACTTAATGGTACCGGTACCGGTCTTTGATGCTTCGTTATATTTATAGCTGGTAACCTCTGGTGCAGCTGTAGTTCCGAATGACAGGTTCTCAGTCCATAAAGCCACGAAATCCGTAGGCTCCTTGTTATCGCCCTTATAGGTGAATTCGATGAATTGTTCAGAACCGGAAGCTGCATTGGTGGTCTGATAGGTGCCCTCGTTGATGGCGAGTTCATAATTACCATCATTCACTCCCGGAATGTATTGTTCCACTCTAATCCAAGGATTATTGATAGGTGCGCTTTTCAGCGCTTCCTCCAAACTATTCTTACCCCAGCTTTCGTCCAGTTTGTCGATGATTATTTTATATTCGTAATTTCGCTTGATGGCATAAGGAACGTTGTCCTGATTCTGCAAGTATATCAGGTAACATAGTCCGTTGTATTTCAGCAATACCTTTGCCGGATCAGTAGGCAGGTTTCTATCTTCGAATGCTGCGGTAGGATTATACATCTGTTTTTTATCACCTTTCATCTTTTTGTTACTGATGGCAGGAGTTACATAATCCACCTTCCATTCCCACTTATCATCTCCTGTAGTAGGGTTGAATAACAAACTGTCTCTGTTGAAGGGAGCCAGCGTTCCGTATGCCATACCATTCACCACAGTCATCGTCAAGTCCTCGTCTTTGAGATTTGAATTGGCATCTTTGGCTTGCTTACTCCATTCTGCCGAAATCTTGGCTCTGTCTCTGATAAGATGGATGATGTAATCCTGCTTGGTATTATCCTGGCGGAGATATTCCTTGAGCTTCTCTGGCGAATCTTCCTTAATGTAGCCCCAGTATCGGGTCAGCGCAGCCTGATCCTCACCATACTCTGTCTCGAAGGTGGTCATCAGTATATTCTCGTGCATACCCACCCATTTTGACTGGTTTTCCCAGTCGATGGTCTTGTACTGGCTTTCTGTATTTGCCACCAGATGGATGCGAGCCGTCTTATTGGGAATCTGGGCAGAGAAATTTCGAGGGGTGGTTTCTCCATTATCGTCGATATCTTTTTTGTCGCCATTTTGTATGATGTTGCCGTTTACGTCTCTTCTGAAACCTGTGATTTCACCGAATTCCCCGACTTTTCCAAAACCCACGAACTGACCTTCCTCATCGAAGCAGAACAGCTTGATGCAGTTTTTCCCGATGCCTTCATTCGTAAACAGGGTGCTTCGGGTAACCTGCTGTTCGAAGCTGGGGATGGATACATTAAAGTTTGCCGTATAGTAACCTTCTTCTGCTTCGTTTGCTTCGGTAGGAGAAGTAATATTGTCGGGTATATTGTCTGAACAGCCTGTTAACATTGCTGTTAACAGAACCGTCATGATTCCGATATATAATTTATATTTTTTCATCTTGCTTACCTTCTGTTATTCAAAACCTTGGTTCTCAATTTTCTCAATTTCCTCTAAGGTGAGGTCGTGAACGCAGCGAACGTATGTGCTGTTTCCTGCCCCATTAAAGGCTGCCTTCGTGCCATCCAGGGTCCAGTAGTATGCGTTGCTGAGAATCTGACTGTCTACCACGTTGTTATTGTTTGCCAGCTGGTTGATCAGCGTTACCTCGTCTGTGGTAGGCAGTCGCCAGCCATGCATGTTCAGCGTTTCACCTTTCAGCGTTGTTGCCTTCTCGCTGTAACTTTGGCAGTATTTTCTTGCTTCCTCGTTGCTTCCTGCTGTTTCGTTGCTATGTCTGGCAGATGCCATGATCAAGGCAGGGGAAACCGTCTTGTCTGTAGACTTCTTTTCGCTATCGAGTTGAGGCTTGGCTATCGTGTAACCGCCGATGCCCTGGTTGGTGGTAAACTGCAGCGTGTAAAGTCTGTTTTGCGTGTTCTGCTTGTCTGAAGCCTCTGCATTTGCCACATTGAGTGAATAGATGGCAGGGTACTTCCTTACATTCACTTTCTGAGATTTGGAGCCGTCGTTAGTCTTTACGAGAAAGTTGATGTAGTTGATGGTATATTCTGGTTTGTTACCATGAATATCTATCTTTCCTCGGTTATCGTCACTAACGCTTTTGTCAGACTGGCTGATGATCTGACCAGCCAGGTTGTTATCCACTATCTTTTTACCATATTTATCAAAGTAATATCCTTCCTTTTCTGGTTGCTGAAAGATAGGGCAGGATGCAAACCAGTCGATGCACTGGTTTGCTGTTCCCCAATCCATCGGATCCTTGAGGTCCAGTTGGGTAGGATATACCACGAGGAAACTGGCTTTATCTCCCTTCACATAAGTATCTTCACCCTGGGTCCATTTGGCAATCTGCCATTTCAGATAATCTGTATCTCCGTCGTAATCGATATGCGTATTGGTGTCCAGATATTTGATGACGGCATTGACGGTATAGATATAGTTGCGCTCCAGCTTCTTTTCGCCTTGCGGATCACGGACAGGGATAACCAGTTCCTTGGTAATGGTTGTATCTGTACTTTCGAAAGTAACATCTGCAACAAACTGTGGCATATCCTCTTTCCTGTTCCATGTTGTGGAATAGCTGTAAGTTGTTACCTTATAGATATCATTACCATTTTTGTCTTTCTCTGCTGTAGCTTCATTCTCCTGATTATTTTTTATGATATAGGGAGTAGCTGGTTGACCGGCAAAGATAGCTGTATTGGTATTGTAATTGATGAACTTCCATATTACTTTTGTTATTTTGTAATCCTTCACTGTAGAAGAGATGTTCAGCTTGATTTTGGCTGCAGCTCTCACCAGTTTTACCGGAATATTCTGTTCCGGATCTTGGGTGATGGTATCCTCACCTTGGCAGCTCATCAGGAATTTCTTGTCGCTTACCTTGGTAGCTGGCATCCAGATATCATCATCCTGCTGGGTGCTGGCAAGGAGTTCTTTCAGATTCTTATCCTTGAGATTATCCTTTGCATTGGCTACAGCATAGTAAGGATAAGTATTATTCACATCAAGATGGTGTTCCGATTTCCAGTCGCCGGAAGCCAATACCTCTGCCTGGTTTTCTACCGGTCTTTTAAACTGGCAGTCGATTCTACAATCACTATTATTTGTTGGTCCGAACATCTTAAAGTCAAGAGAAGACAGAGTTTTTTCATGAAGATTCTCTTCTTCCTTCACTCTTGTGGTCTGCAGGTCGTTGATCATGGGAGTCATGCTCAGCTGTTGTGCAGCCGAACCGTTTCCCAGTTCGTCTTCAGCTGAGCATCCTGCCATGAGCCATCCTGCTGTAAGAGCCAAGATGCATTTTGCGAATCTTATGTCTATATATAACTTCTTCATGATGAATGTTATTTTCTGTTGTCTTTATAATACTTGTTCAAAGTGAATATCCTTACCGGCGAATTTGCCCTCCTTACATCCTTTATATTTGAAACCTGGATTCAGGATAAACTTATCGTTTGGATATTTGGTTAGGAAAACCTGCGCCTTTACATTATGTGGCTTTGCCAGATCCAGTCTGCTTTTTGGAACCACATAGAAGCGGAGAGTTTCCGTCTTACCTTCTTCGTTGATGATGAAATCCTTTATTCTATAGTCTGCCTCACCATCATTGTACAAATCTGTTTTTGCGTTTGGATCATACAGATATTTGCCATTTTCGTCGCATTCTACGAATCCGAACATCGGGTTGTCTGTCTGGAGAATCCAAGGCTTACCTTTGGTATCGATATCCTGGAGCGTAATCATCGGTCCGCGTTTTGGGAAACCGTAATATACCTTGTAGCCCCAGTTGGTCTGATCTTTGTCAGGAATAACCACGTTGGTAGAGGCATCGATGAAATCGAATGTTCCTCCATCCTGCCATTCCTGAATGGTAGGAGTAACGGTGAGTTTGCCCATCTGTCCGTTGAGGAAATAACCATAAACTACCAGTTCTCTGTTTCTGATGGCATTTCCTTCAGAAGGAATATTGAAGGTCTCGTGCTTCTCGGTTGTTCCACCATCTAATGAATAGTAGATGGTGCCTCGGATGGCTTTGTTGGTCTCACGGAGATAACAGAGATCATGAGAATCAATGCTTGCCTGTTTAAAAGCATCCAGATATTCCTGGGCAGACTGATTACTCGTTTTGATGAAACTCTTAGGATCATCCACTTCCATGATATCCTTGTTCTCTACACCTGCCAGTTTCAGAGTGTCTGATACGTAGGTTGTAGCCGAATTGTATTTCTGACTAGTAACGTCCTGGTTGTAACCGTTCTCATCATATTCTGCCTCGTCGGGAAAAACATAGCTGGCAGTAGGGATGGTGTTGCCTCCTACCTCTATTCTTGTTACCTTTACCTTACTGGTATTGGCATCATTACCCGATTTGCGGGCAAAGTAAAAATGGAGTTTCGAAACGGCGCGAACCAGAGGAATCTTGATGCCTTTGTCTTTGGCTCCTTCTTCTGTATCAGCCACATGACTGTCTACAGAGATTTGAGTGATGGCACGGGAGATAGGGAGTCCCTTTTCCTTTGAAACTTCTTTTGTTTCTGCAGTACCATCACCATTGATACCGAAAGGTGAGGTAAAGCTGACTTCTTTCAGATCTTTGCGGGTAACAGAACTGAGGTCTTTGCCTTTTATCTTGTCCGGCATGTTGATGCTCTCAGAGTTTGCCAGGATGTAAAGGTCGATGTTCTTTACTTCTTCGCCGCCAATCTTTCTCAGGAATCGGAGGTTCAGGGTATAGTTACCGTTCTTCACTTCGCTCAGCGTCTCTGCTTTATAAGAGATAGGAGTGGCTTCATCGCCGGTATTTGATTTGAACACCCACACCTTGATATTATGGATGTCGTTCTCCTGAGTAGGATTTGCATCAGTCTCATTGTCGGCAAGAGCCTTTCCGCTAGTTTCTCCGGCTCTGGTACTGTTTCCTGTGCCGGTAGAGAAACTGAGGCTCAGATAGGCATTGTCGCTTTGAGCTGTTTCTGTATTTTCGTTCTCTGAACAGGATGCCATTGCGCCTACCATGAGCAAAGCAGCGAGTGCCATACACACTGGGCGTGTCATCTTGGTCAGAGTAGATTGATAGCGTTTCATGTTTTCTTTCTTTTACTTATACTTCTTTCTTTTCTTATTTTCCCAGGTCGGCATTCTGAAGATTCAGAACCCAGTTGTTTACCTTGATTCTTGCATCCATGCTGTAGGTAGAACTTGGAGCTGGCACGTAGAATACCAGGGTGTAATGGTCCTGACGGTCCAGATACTGCTGGTCGCTCCAGTCTTTGCCGTAGCGGTCGCTGGCACAGAGTGAGAGGAACCAAGGCAGGGAGTGGTTGAAGATGACTTTGTTGATGCGCTTGTCGGTAATGACGATGCGCTTGTCATCATATTGGCTGGATCCGTCGGCAGCGCGACTCTTGTTGTCATCTTTGGTTTCGAACATACGTGATGATGACAGGTCGTAAACCAGCGCCTTTTCTACGTCTTCGCCTTCTACCTCGGTCTTGCCGCTGTGGTTTTCTACCAGTTTCTTCTCATAAGGTAGATAGGTGATTGCCTTTGGCTTTACCTTGTCGCCCTTATAGTCGAGTAGGGCAGCGGAACCTTTGATTTCTACATCGAAGTTTTCGGCTGTGAATCCTTCCTGGTCGGGTTCGAATGGAAGCATCACCACTCGGTATGTCTTGGTACACTTCATCAGACTCAATTTTCCCTGCACATCGTTTTCTCCATCAAAGTTGAGGGAGTCCTGTGCGGTATAGAGGGCGGTGAAGTGCTTGTCGTTAACGGATTCTTCTGCGTTTTTTTTGCCCATTTCCTCTTGCAGGTCGTTGATGGTAGAGATACCTGGGGTAAGTTTAGTAAAGCTAAACTCGGTCTCATCATCACCTTCGGCTCTTGTTCCCATTGCGGCAGGCTGCTTGTCACGAGCCAGGCAGACGAAGGTATACTTGCCTGCTTGCAGGTCTGTGATTTCCATCTTATGACCTGTTTCAAACTTGTCAGCCGACTCGGTATAGTTATCTACGAACTTACCGTTCTTGTCGAATACATAAACGTTGAGGTTCTTCACCTCAGCAGAGAAAGCATCTGCCTCTTTCACATTATAAGTATAGTCGAATTTGAGCGACAACTTAGCTGTAGGGCAGCTCGTGATTTCGTCTTTCATGCATGATGAAAGAGAAGTGAGTGCGATGGCTGAGATGCAAACCAGCTTGCAACATTTGTTGTTGAGGAAATGTGCCATATTCTTTATATTTTATAATCTTTTACTTTTACTTATTTTATATAGAGAGTGCCGTAGGTAGCGAATATCTTTGCTTCATCAGCTCTCTGTTTCGTTGCCTTCGGCATCGTTATTATCTAAGGATGAAAAGTGCCAGTCTTTCGGGTTGGGGGTATGACGGCACGTCTTTGTATCTCCCGCCTTTTATACATGGGCGGCAATGTTAGTTATCTTTTAAGAATGTTTTCGTTCTTTTCAGAACGAACGTTTGATTGATAAACTCTCGGAGGAGGATTGCTCCCCCGAGAGTATTGGTATATATATAAGTATTTATATTTTATCTGTCTGGTTTGACGGAATATTACTGCAAGTCAACGTCCTGGTTGTTGAGAACCCAAGGGTTAACAGTAACGGTAACGTTGATATAGTAGAAATCATTCTCTGTTGGCTCACCATTAGGAACCTGAGCACCTACGTTGAAGATGTTGTTAACAGTGAGACGATAGATGCTGTTACGCTGGATAGCGTTAGCATAACCGATGTGATTATCCTTGATAACCTGCTTGTAGTATGTCTTACCTCCCTTAAATACCTCAATGTTGTATGTCTTACGGAACTCTGACAACTTTGTATCGTCATTGATGACCTTCTTCAATTCATCCTTCATTTTATCAGCAGTCATGCCTTTTGCGAAAAGGTCTGCAACACCTGTATAATCTTTGAAGATCTGATCGAAAGAGGTGTAGATTACGTTGTTGTAACGATAGAATGTACCTGCATTGGTAGCATCATCCTTGAAATCAGCATCACCTTCAAACTTCTCGTTCTTCAAAGTAACCTTGTACTCGAAATACATGGTTGTAGGATTTTCTGATGAATTGTTCTCGAATACGTAGTTTACTGTATTGTTGTTGAAGAATTCATTATCCTTGTAATAATACTTAGTACCGAATTCTGTAGCCTTCTGTGTATAGTTGGTGTTAGCTGGAAGACTAAGCTGGTTATTCTTCCATGTCTGCATCACGTAAGACTGATTTGCCAAGTTAGCTACAGCATAGTCTACCAGTTCAATATTTGCAACCTTATCTTTTGCATCATCTATTGCTACCTTCAATGCTTCTGAAGCATTTTCTGGGTACTTTGCAAAGAGTTTTGTTGATTTATTTACAGGAGCATCGATACGAGCTACTACACGCTCAACCTTGATAGGGCTGCCTGCTACTCCATTATAATTAACCTTTGCTGGGTTAGCTTCATTATTGTTAGCCTTGATGAAGGTTACCGTATAACCGTTACCATCTACCAGTGTATCGTTCTGGTTGAACATAGCAAAGTTCTCTGCTGCAGCGAATGGAGTAGCAAACTTTTTGTCAGTTGCAAATATGTTGCTAAGAGTTGGTTTGAAGTTCATTGCTGCTGTTGGCAGTTGGTTACCCGCCTTGAAATATACTTTGTATGTATTGCCAGCATGAACATTCTTAACCTCAATTTTGAAAGTCTTCTGGCCGTCCTTCTGAGTTACTGATTCTCCTTCTCCAACGGCACCAGACCAATCCAACCCAGATAAGTCTTCATGGAAAGCAATATCGCCATTGGCATCTACCAAATACAAAGTACCATTTTTGATAGCAGCTTCTTCTGCTGTGGCATTCTCTGTAGGATCAAGAACAGAAGTTCTTGTGCCGCTAGCATTTGGAGACTGTACGGTCAAAGTCATGTAGTAACCATCTACCTTCTCCTGACCAGCTTTGTCATTAGCCAAATCCTCACTGTCGCTGCAGCTAGTGAAAGACAAAGCTGCGGCTGAAACCAAGCTCATTACGAGCAAATTCATTTTTTTCATAATCTTTTTACTTAATACAAAAAAAGTTATACAATATATTTAATTAATTCTTATTCTCAAAATTAAGTTTCGCACATATTGGCACAATCCGCTGAAAACAGATCGTATTTTACATCATCTTTTATCTTATACTTATATAAATAGAAAGTAAATAGTTACTTTAAAGTGCCTGGTTAACTTTATCCAGGTTTTCCTGCGCCTCCTTCAAACCACCGGCAATAGCTTTCTCAAAGTATTGCTTGGCAGTCTGATAGTCTTCCTTCATGGAAGCCAAACAACCGCGGGCATTGTTTGCCTCGGCGCTGTCGCCTGCTTTCAGGAGATATTTCTCTGCACTCACCTTGTCGCCACGTTCGATGGCTGCTGAGGCTGCGTTGAGATTGGCAAGCTTATCTTCAGGGAACATTCTTACAGCTATGTCGAAAACATTGTTGAATTCGGCGCTACCCTTAGGATAAGTCTGGGCTACCAGATACATCTCCTGGAGAGAGAGCTTCTGAGGACGGGTCTTGATAACCTCTCTAGCCTTTTCTACATTGAATGCCTGAACATCATATTCTATCGTATAGTCGGTACGGCGAAGTGATGGCCATACATTCTGCAGGAGATAGCGATAAGCCTGAGGAGCCTTCTTGAGCAATGCTTTCTCTTTGGCATCTGGCTGCATGTTGCTGTTGATGATCTCAAGTGCAGCTTCCTTCTGAGGAATCTCATTCTCATTTACATACTTGATGGTTCCCGCCCAGTCCTCTGCTGTAGCTGTGGCCGCAAACAGTTTTGAAGAAATTGGATAGGTCTTCAGGATATGCTTCAAAAGCGCCTGTGTACGGTTATGCGACAACTTGTTGTTGTTGGCATATCCGCCATCTGGTGATGCATAGCCGTGGAGGGTTATCTTGGTGATGGTAACATCCGAATCGTTCTTTACGAGATCGAGTGTCTTGCGGATATTATCCAGTTCGTTGGCATTGTTGCCCATATCGTACAGGATATCCCACTTGTTCACCTTGAAGTTCAAACGGGCAGAACCATTCTCCTTTCTTGCCTTTACGGCTTCTGCCTTAGGCTGTACATAAGCGTTGAAGAGATTCTTCGGAGTAGAGAATGCACGTCCTTCTGGATTCAGAATACCTTCGTCGAGAAGTTGCTGGTTGCAACCGCAGGCATCATTGCTGATGGCGAAGTTTGAGTTCTTCATCCAGTCGCTGAACGGAGCGGCATATTCATAATGAAGCGTCTGTGCTGTCTTGTTCTTACGGAGTGCCACGATGAGTGGGTTTGCCGTAGCCGTTTTCTGGTTACGCTGATAGTAAATATATCTCTTTTTACCCATCACCTCAACACTCGGCATGAAGAGTGTATCCTTTTCGTTGAGGATCATTGGGGTATAGATGAGACCTTTGTTGCTGGCAAGCTGAATTTGGTCGAGGTTCAAGTCCATAGCCACTTTCACCTGGTTGCCAACCTTTCTGATTGCCTTATTCTGGATTTTCAGATTCTTGTAAGCCTGCTGGGTATTATCGGCTGATATAGGAAGAGCGATAAGCAAGGCTCCGAACATACTACCTATTATATTATATGTATTCATCTCTGATTCTTTTTAAAAAACATACACTAAGTTGAGGGCTGCTTTCGTCGGGCCCACATAGTTGTGTGCCTTGTCATCTTCAAGTTTATCTCCGCATTGAGCACAGTTAAACTTATCTGCCTTAGAGTAGATATAGCCTACACCAAGTTCAGCTTCCAGATTCCAATGTTTCGAGAGAGCCCAAGCGTAGCCGTAAGCTACACCTGCACCGATAAACCATCCTTCATACCGATAGTCTTTCAGCTTAGAGAAATCAGTGCCCAGGAACTTGAAGTCAAGATCCATGCCACCGATGTTGTGAGATCCACCCAAGGCATGGATGCCGATGAATGAACCCATCATTTTGTTACAGAACCAGTATCTGGCCTCTGGCTGAACGAGCCAGTGCTTCCATTTCTTGTTCTTTGAAAACGTCCAAGGATTGTAGTTTCCGGATACGTCAAGTGTCCATTTTGGAGAAAGACCGAATTCAACACCCAAGTTCATGGTTGTCGTTGCATCATACAGCAAGTTGGTCTTTACCGCAGCGTTCTGCGCTAGAGCAGGACAGATAAAGCTGCCGAGTGCTACTAACGCAATTAAAATCCTTTTCTTCATACCTCAATTAAACTTTTCTTTTTTTAAAATACATTGAGTGATTTAGAATCACCTTTTACTTTCGTATACTCTTTTATATTTATAATGATCACCAATACCTGAATCTACTGAGAACTCTAGTTTCCTGAAGTTTACTTTCAACTGTTCTTTTTCTCCTTTCAGTTTACTTTCAACTTACTTTTTAGTTCATCTGTATCTCATATCGTTGGTTTTCGGGTGCAAAAGTAGAACGAATATTGGATACAACCAAATTTTTAAGCACTGAAAAATACTGAAAAATGCCATTTTTAGCAAAATAGTACACTGATTTATGCTTAAAATCGTTAAAGTTGCACGATTTTCTGATATTTGAACAAGGATTTCTGATATAATTTGTAATTTTGCAGCCGGAATCAATAGTTCCCTAAAAAATGGCAATTTCCAAGAAAAAGAGCCGTTTGACTTACGAAAGTATAAATTAGATTTCAGAAAATAACCAATACGAAATGAAACTGAAGAATGACATTGTAAACCTGATTGTGAGGGTAGAGCATCATTTATGCCCTCAATATTGTGGTGTGGTAGACCGCCGACGCATTATCGCCTTTCTACTTCTGACGATAAGCGAGCTGATTATCATACCTTATCATATTATGCTCTTTTTGCTGGTGAAAGAACCTTATGGTTTAAGCCTCTGTGGCTTGCATACATTCGTGTTCTGCATCCTGCAGTTCCTGATTTGGAAACGGAAGATAGCTTTCGTGAAGGGTATTTCTTCTCTTTACTTTCTGTGATGTTCGCCAAACTGGCTCTTGATAGCGTATTTTGCATCAATTTCGGTTTTGCTAATGATGATTTGAGCGTTATCTGCAACCTGTTTGTCATCTTTATCCTGGCTATTACAGCGTTGAGCCAAACCTTGTATAAGACTTGCGCCATCATCACGGTGGGTATGATACCGATGTTGCTGATATACCTGTTCAGCACTCCGCTTATGCCAGCTCTGTTTAGTCTGAAGACTGTTTTCCTGGGTTTCATGATGCTGGTTTATGTGGCAGTATATAATATGAGTATTGTAACCAAGGGGTTGCGCCAGCCGAAACGGATGGCTCGGGTTGAAAACAAGGCGTTGAATATGCTTGCCGATTTGAAGGATAATCAACCGGAAGCAGCAGAAAGCCTGATGAAGCGTCTGACTCCTGATGTCCGGCAGAAGATTATTACCCATGCTTCTGAACATCTGTATAATGAAGAATTGAATAGAGTGGCATGGGATCAGGTTTGTGATGGTCTTACGTTCAGCGAAAAGGAAATATGCAAGCTGATTCTTCAGGGGCATACCTTAAAGGAAATTTGTGCAGAACTCAATAAGAGTGAATCAAATATCACCAGCCAGCGTTGCCATATCCGCAAAAAGTTGAATATGGACCGTCGCGATGATTTAAGGAGAACCTTGGAAGTAAGGTTCTATGATGCGCAGAAACAAGTAAAAAAGTCAGAAGCCGAGAACTCCTGACTTTTATGGATATTCTTATTTCTTGATCATTATTCTTCCAATCTGAGAAATGCTTTCGGAAGATACTGGATAATGTCGCTGGCGATGAGGCTCTCTTTGCCCAGATCTTTAGCTGCAAGATCGCCAGCCAGACCATGAAGATGCATACCCAGTCGACAGGCATCTTCCTGTTTGTATCCTCTTGCCAGAAGACCGGTGATGATACCTGTCAGTACATCACCGCTGCCTGCTGTAGCCATACCGCTGTTGCCCGTACTGCAGAAGTCAATCTTTCCGTCAGGGTGGCAGAGTGCAGAATAATGTCCCTTTAATATAATGTATGCCTGGAGTCGTTCTGCCAGTTCGCTTGCCTTCATCAGTCTTTCGGTACAGCTGCTGCTCGCATTTCCGGCAAGCCGGTCGAACTCCTTCGGATGAGGTGTCATGATGATATTCTTTGGCAACTGCTGCATCCACGCCCTGTGGCTGGAAAGAATATTGAGCGCATCGGCATCAATGACGAGCGGACAGGTAGCACGTCGCAGTTGGGCGATGAGGGCGATGGCTGTTGTCTCGTTCTGTCCCAATCCGGGACCTACGCCCAGCGCATCGAACATCTCTGTATCTACCGGTTCGCTGAATATGGTTTCTTCAGCATCCATCTGCAGTACCGCTTCAGGTACCGAAATCTGCATGATTTCATAATTCCGCTTTGGGGTATGGGCTGTTACCTTGCCTGCACCGGTTCTCAGACAAGCCTTGGTGGCTAATACCGAAGCGCCGCCCATGCCGTAACTTCCCGCTATGAGCAGCGCATTACCCATGCTGCCTTTATGGGCAAAGTCGCTGCGCGATTTCAGGAGCGGACGGATGTCGTTCTCTTCGAGTATGCGGCACCGGCACTCCGTATTCTGGATGAATTCCTGGGAAAGTCGGATGTCGAGCACGCGCAGTCTGCCCAGGTACTGCTGGTTATCCGCCATCAGCATCGACAGTTTCTTCTGCTGCAGGGTAAGGGTCAGAGTGGCACGGATGATGTTGGCATGGATATTATAGGAATTGTCCTCGGTCATCAATCCCGAAGGGATATCGATGCTTACTACCTTGGCAGGACTCTGGTTGATATATTTCACCATCGCGGCGAATCCGCCAGCCAATGGCTTGTTGAGTCCGCTTCCAAAGAGTCCGTCCACCACCAGCATTTCTGCATTGAGCTTAGGAGGGTCCAGGTTGGTGGTAATCTCAGTAAATTTCACTCTCTTTGCATCCAGCAGACGCTTCTTGTTGGCAAGACAGTCTGCCGACAGTTTATTCTGCACATTAAAGAGGTATACACTTACATCATATCCATCCTCGCTGAGCATTCTCGCCACAGCAAGCGCATCGCCGCCGTTATTACCCGAACCGGCGAAGACAACTACTGGAGTGCGGTTAGACCATTCCTCTTCTATGGCGCGTGTCAGCGCTTTGGCTGCACGTTCCATCAGGTTGAGCGAACTGATAGGTTCGTGCTCAATGGTGTATTTATCCATCTCATGAATCTGAGCGCTTGTGAAAATCTTCATATTATCTGATAATCTTAGTATTATCTGCGCGAACTGTCATGATAATTTGTCAACTCATGCAGATAAACGGTTATTTTCATGCAAAAGTACAAAAAATAGTTGATGAAAGCACGAAGTTTCATGTTTTTTTCGTAATTTTGCAGAAAATATTATTATAGAACAGACTATGAGCATAGTAAAGATCAAGGATAAGAGCTTCAAGACATCGATTCCTGAGGCTGAGATTCTGAAGAAAGTACAGGTCGTAGCAGACCGTCTGAACAAGGATTATGCAGGCAAGAAACCTGTCTTCCTGGCAGTATTGAACGGCGCATTTATCTTTGCAGCCGACTTGATGCGAATGATTACCGTGCCAAGCGAGATTTCATTCGTGAAGTATGCTTCTTACGAGGGTACCTCCTCTACGGGCAGCATGAAGACCCTGATGGGTTTGAACCAGGATTTGGCAGGCCGCCACGTGGTTATCGTAGAGGACATCGTAGATTCCGGTTTCACCATGGCTCACATGATTGAAGACCTGAAGAAGTTGAACCCAGCTAGCGTTGAGGTTTGTTCCCTCCTCGTGAAACCAGGCAACTTGAAGGTTGATCTTGATATCAACTATGCTGTTATGGAAATCCCTAACGATTTCATCGTAGGATATGGATTGGATTATGACCAAGAAGGCAGAAACCTCCGCGACATCTACACCATTGTAGAAGAATAGGGGAACCTATAATGGATGCATTATTTTTCTTAGGCGTTGTAACAGTTCTCTTTGGAATTGTTTTTGCAGTTCTTTTGTCTCCAAAGGGGCAGAAGTGGGTTAATAAATATAGTTAAGTTTCTGACACAACATAAATATTTTATATATATATTAAGGTAAAAATGAAAAATATCGTAATTTTCGGCGCTCCAGGTGCAGGTAAAGGCACACAGAGCGACAAGATGATCGAGAAGTATGGTCTCGGTCACATTTCTACAGGTGATGTACTTCGTAACGAAATCAAGAACGGTACAGAACTTGGTAAGACAGCTAAGGGTTATATCGACAATGGTCAGTTGATTCCAGATGAGTTGATGATTGACATCCTCGCAAGCGTATACGATAGCTTCGGTAAGGATCACGCTGGTGTAATCTTCGACGGTTTCCCACGTACCACTCCACAGGCTGAGGCTCTGAAGAAGATGCTTTCTGAGCGTGGTCATAAGATTGCTGCGATGATTGAGTTGGCTGTTCCTGAGGATGAGCTGATGGCTCGCCTGATTAACCGCGGTAAGGAAAGCGGCCGTTCTGATGATAATGAGGAGACTATCAAGAAGCGTCTCAATGTTTATCATACACAGACTGCTCCGCTCATCGACTGGTATGAGAAGGAAGGCATTCATCACCACATCGAGGGTCTCGGTACTGTAGATGAGATCTTCGCTCGTGTTTGCAATGTAATCGACAACTTGTAATCAAGATAAAGAATCTTCCCCGCTATGGTGGGGAAGATTTATTCATTAAATAAATAAAAAGAAAAGAATAAATGGCTGAATCCAATTTCGTAGACTACGTAAAGATACAATGCCGCTCTGGTAAGGGTGGCAAGGGCTCCATGCACCTGCGCCACGTAAAGTACCAGCCTAACGGCGGTCCTGACGGTGGCGACGGCGGACGTGGAGGAAGCATCTATCTCCGCGGCAACCATAACTACTGGACGTTGCTGCACCTCAAGTATCAGCGCCACTTCTTCGCCGAGCATGGTGGAAATGGTGGCCGTGATAAGTGTCATGGAACCGATGGCAAGGATATTTATATCGATGTGCCTTGCGGTACCGTGGTATATAATGCCGAAACAGGCAAGTTTGTATGCGATGTGGCTTATGACGGGCAGGAAGTTCTGCTCCTCAAGGGCGGTCGTGGTGGATTGGGCAACTTCCAGTTCCGTACCTCTACCAACCAGGCTCCTCGCTATGCACAGCCGGGTGAACCTATGCAGGAGATGACCATCATCATGGAGCTTAAGCTCCTTGCCGATGTAGGTCTGGTAGGTTTCCCTAATGCCGGTAAGTCAACTTTGCTGAGTGCCGTATCAAGTGCCCGTCCTAAGATTGCAAACTATCCGTTTACTACGCTCGAACCATCGCTGGGTATCGTAGATTATCGCGATCACCAGAGTTTTGTCATGGCTGATATTCCTGGCATCATCGAGGGCGCGAGCGAAGGAAAAGGTTTGGGCTTGCGATTCCTCCGTCATATTGAGCGCAACTCTCTGCTGCTCTTCATGGTTCCGGGCGATACTGACGACATCAAGAAAGAATATGAAGTATTGCTGGGCGAACTGAAGAACTTCAATCCAGAGATGCTCGACAAGCATCGCGTGCTGGCTATCACCAAGTGCGATCTGCTCGACGAAGAACTGATTGAAATGCTCAAGGAAACTTTGCCTACCGATCTTCCGGTGGTCTTCATCTCGTCTGTTACCGGACAGGGTATCCAGGAACTGAAGGACGTGCTCTGGAAGGAACTCAATTCTGAGAGCAACAAGCTTCAGGAGATTACTGCCGAAGATACGCTTGTTCACCGTGACAAGGATATGTCTCGCTTCCAGCAGGAACTGGCTGCAGAGGGCGAGGATGTAGTAGAATATATTGATGAGGATGAAATCGAGGATGTTGACGACCTCGATGATTTCGAATACGAATAAATGTTATGATCAAAGAATATCAGGTAGCTTCTGGTGTCATGGCTTTCTCTACAACCCGCAAGGGTGGAGTGAGCCAGGGCAACTATAGCGAATTCAATATCAACGAATATTGCGGCGATTTTGCCGAGCATGTTGCAGAGAACCGTAAGCGTCTGGCTGCTGAGCTCGGTATCACTACCGACCATATCATCATGCCCCATCAGGTACATGGAGTAGAGGTGCGCAATATTGCCGGCGAGTTTCTCACCATGCCTGAGAATATCCGCAAGATGGTGCTCGAAGGTGTAGATGCCGTGATGACTGACCAGAAAGGTGTATGCATCGGTGTTTCTACTGCCGATTGCATCCCTGTGCTTCTTTATGATGAGGAGCATCATGCTGTGGCTGCCATCCATGCCGGCTGGCGTGGCACGCTGGCTCGCATCGTGCATAAAACCATTCAGGAGATGGCGTTTACCTATCATACCGACCCGAAGAAGTTGAAGGCGGTGATAGGTCCGGGCATTTCGCTCGACCATTTCGAGGTGGGCGATGAAGTTTACGAGGCGTTCGAGCAGGCAGCTTTCCCTATGGAAGAGATTGCCGAACAGCGTCCTAATGCCGCCTTCTCGGTTGATCCTGCTGAGCGTGAGCGCCTGGCTGCAGAGGGGAATATAGTGCAGCCGCTGAAATGGCATCTCAATCTTCCGCTCTGCAACAGACAGATTCTTCTGCATTGTGGAGTGGCCGAAGAGAATATCCAGGATTGTGGCATCTGTACCTTTGCCCATAGCGATGAGTACTTCTCTGCCAGAAAACTGGGTATCGAGAGTGGCAGAATCTATACAGGCATCTTGTTGAAGTAAAAGCCTGGTAGCAGGTAAGTATCAGATAGTTTTCAAGATAACATCCATTTTTCCTTTTCTGTAAGAACGGAGAGGGAGAAATGGATGTTTTTCAGTTAATAGTTTATAGAATATTTTGAAAATCAGAAAGAAAAAGTAAATAATGAAAAGAATGAAAAAAGGATTGCGGCTATTGGCTGTGGCAGGACTCATGGCGTTCTCGCTGAGCAGTTTTATGCCCGCTAAAAATGTATTCACGGCAGCCGAACAGCAGCAGGTGAGTATTGCAACACCCGGTCTCTTTGCCCAGAGTCAGGCATTTAATGTAGACTTTGAGATATTTCGTGCTAAGGAATATTCCTTCCCGCTTCCTGTGGGCAAAGCAACCCTTCTGAACAATCATGTGTTGCGTATCTCTACCTCTAAAGGCGATGCTGTCAAGGCGATGCTCGAAGGTTATGTGCGACTTTCCCGAAAGTCGGAATCAATGGGTAATGTCATCGTGGTGCGCCACGATTGCGGTCTGGAAACCGTTTATGCCAACAATGCCGAGAACCTGGTTAAGGTTGGACAGCATGTGGATGCCGGACAGACGATTGCCATTGTAGGATCTAAGGAGGGTGAAACCTATTGCGACTTCTCTATCATGGTGAATGGCGGTAGGTTGAATCCGGAAACTTTTATAGAGTTGAAATCGCATAAGATGCGCCGCCAGACCGTGCAGTTCCGCAAGCATGGTGCCCGTGTCATCGCTTCGGTTATCGGTGGCAAGGATTCTTCTGTAGGAAGAAATGCTGAGGCTGACAAGGAGGCATCTGGCAAGAAAAAGGGTGGAATAGGAGATGGAATGACGCTCGACCCTGATGAGGTTCATGATCCGTTTACCATTACCAATACTTTCGAGCTTGATTTGGAGAAGATAGAAAAGACAGCCTGGGCTTATCCTTTGCCGGGTGCCAAGGTAATCAGTCCTTATGGTGGCAAGCGCCGCCATTCGGGTGTGGATCTCAAGACGTGCCCGAATGATGAGATTGTGGCTGCCTTTGACGGTACGGTCGTTGCATCAGGACCCTTCTATGGTTACGGCAACTGCATCCGTATCAGGCATGCTTATGGTTTCGAGACGCTCTACAGTCATCAGAGTAGGAACAAGGTGAAGAAGGGCGATAAGGTAAAGGCTGGTCAGGTAATCGGTTTGACGGGCCGCACCGGTAGGGCTACCACAGAGCACCTTCATTTCGAGGTTAGCTTTGGCGGTAGACGACTGGACCCAGCCATCATTTATGACCACGGCAAGCATCAATTGAAGCCTGTAACCCTTCATCTAACGAAGGGCAGGGGCGTTAAGAGTGTAAAGAACCGATAGCCGTTTTACTCTTCACTCTTCACCTTTCGGCCGGAAACCCTAGTGTTTATCGGCATTTCGAGGGGTGAAGAGTGTTTGGACACTCTTCACCC
>ERZ1023690.45-NODE-45-length-21950-cov-8.807399_pt1 | contig 21950 bp, 20 predicted proteins | sample MGYA00380347_ERZ1023690 | MGnify/ENA primary metagenome ERZ1023690 (study PRJEB33179, sample SAMN07449029) | human gut metagenome | biome: Human-gut; feature: Human associated habitat; material: Faeces | host: Homo sapiens | place: India:Kasaragod | collected...
ATGCCGGACGTAGCCCCGGGTAACGGAGGAGTGCCGGAAAACGGTGGCAGGCCGAAAGGCGGCTCCGACAACGGGGAATCTACGGAAAATGCAAATGAACAGCAGGGAGGACAGACACAGTCATGAAATTAAAAAGCCCACATTTTGATAAACTGAAATCCCTCACGAAGAAGCAGAAAAAACTGATCCTGGCGGGGATCGCACTGTTTCTGCTGATTCTGGCGGCCAGTTATACCGTGTTCATCGCACCGTTACTTCAGAAAGAACAGTGGATCTACAAGGAAGAGACCGTGGAGCGTGGTACTTTAAAGGTAGGTGTTACTGAGAGCGGCTCTCTGGAATACAACACAAAATCCATAGATTACGATCTGGATCTGGACGTCAGTGACGATGACGAGGATGACAGTGAGGAAGATGACGATGATACCGTACAGAAATATCTGAAGATAGAGGAGATCTATGCTGCCAGCGGGCAGCGTGTCACCGAAGGCGAGGAACTGCTGAAATTCACGGAAGACAGCGTGGAGGCGGTTCGGGCGCTGTTGCAGAATGCGGTAGTGGAGGCACAGTCCGACTACGCGGAGGCAGAGAGTACTTATGAATTGTCCCTGCTGGAAGCCCAGACGGATTATGATACCCAGAAAATCAGTGCTTCCTATGCGGCATCCATCCGCAATACTTCCGGTACGAGCGTGACGAACAAAGTGGCATCTCTGCAGGTACAGCTAGAGCAGAAGCAGGCGAATACAGCTTCTCTGCAGGAGAAGCTGACAGAAACTCAGGAAGATTATCAGGATGCATTGGAAGATTATGAAGCGGCAAAAGAAGGTTATGAAGGCGCCGGAACCGATAATACAGTGAATTTTATGACGATCCAGAATGGTTATCTCAGTGCCAGATCCAAATACCAGCAGGCAAAATCAGCGTTGACGCAGGCAGAGGATGCTTTATCGGAGAATGAAAGTGCTATTACCGATCTGCAGAACCAGCTGGCAGCGGCACAGGCAAAGCAAAAAATCGATAAGCTGGATACAGAAGAGACCTATCAGGAAGCGGTGATCACCGGGCAGAATGCCCAGACCACTTACAACGCTGCTGTGGAAGATCTGAAGGAGACCTTACAGGAAGCGGAAGAGACGAAAGAAAAACGGGAAGAACAGTTACAGGCCTTTGAAGATTTCGTCGGAAGTGATGGTATTCTCTATGCCACAGAGGATGGTGTGATCACAGAGGTCAGCTACGAAGCGGGAGATCGCCTGACGACGACAGGAGCTCTGTTTTCCTATGCAACGTCGGATGACATGAGAATCTCCGTGGATGTGACCCAGGAGGATATCGTGGAACTGCAGGTTGGAGATGCGGTAGATATCACCTTTACGGCATACCCGGAGGATTCCTATACCGGAAGCATCCTCTCCATCAATACCACGGCTACTTCCGATTACAGCAACACGGTAAGCTACACTGTGGAGATCAGCGCGGAAGGTGAACTGGAGCAGCTCTACGGCGGCATGACGGCAGATGTGATCTTCGTTACCGAAGAAAAAGAAGATGTCCTCTATGTATCCCGTAAGGCGATCGTAGAAGAGAACGGCAAGACCTATGTCTATCGTAAGACAGCACTGGGTGGAAGGGAACTGGCGGAGGTAGAGACCGGTATTACCAACGGTGTGGACATTGAGATCCTGTCAGGACTGGAAGAGGGCGATACTATTTACCTGGCAAGTAAGGTCAGCTCTGAGGCAGAGGTAAAGAGCACGCAGGAGGATTCCGGCAGCAGTGCTGATACCACAACCGGCAGTGATATGGAACTTCAGGAATTCGATGAATCCCTTATGCCAGAGGATATGCAGATGCCTTCCGGAGGAGCAATGCCGCAGGGTGGTCCTGGGGGTAGTAATTCCGACAGCTTCGGCGGCGGAATGCCGGGCGGTCCCGGAGGACAATAAATCAGGCGGATGGAGCAAATGTTGAGAAATAGACAGGAATGATTGGGAATAGTTATGAAGCAGAATGAAAATGGGAAAAAGATCAAAGAAAATATAAGAAATCAAATGCGCCGGATTGGATCATGGAAAAGCTGGTCGAAAAGACGCAAGCTCACCACAGGTGTCTGTGGTGTCTGTGTGATCGCTGTAGTGGCTGGTGCCATTGGTCTCTCCGGTAGTTCCGATACGGAAGTCATTTATAAAGAGACCACGGTAAAATACGGTACACTGGTCAAAGGTGTGACGGAGACCGGCTCCGTGGACATCGGTACGGTGGATCAGACCTTTGATCTGGATATGAGTGCCCTGCAGAGAACGGATACTTCCGGCAGCAGTTCCTCCGGTGGCTCCTCCGGTAGTACTGCCGGCAGCAACTCTGGATCCGGTGGATTTGGCGGCATGAGTGCTTCCGGTGGCGGAGCCCAGGGAGGCTTAGACATGTTTGGGCAGATCTTTAATATGGGCGGCAGCAGCTCCGGCAGCAATGGTGACGATTCTACCCTGACTGTGGCGGAGGTAGTGGTCTCCGTGGGGCAGCAGGTGTCCGAGGGAGATCCCCTGTACCTGCTGGAAGAAGACAGTGTCTCCGACCTGGAAGACGAACTGCAGTCTAACGTAGAGAAAGCAAAAGCGGATCTGGAGGCGGTGGAAGCCGACCAGACCCTGTCAAAACAGCAGGCAAAATACACTTATGACAGCAGCACTGCTTACGGCAGTTATATTGATACCGAGTACAGTACTACATTGCAGGAACTTCAAAATACGGTAGATTCTGCAGAGAGCACGCTGGAGCAGGCGAAGAGCAGTCTGGAAGATTACCGGGCACAGCTGGAAGAAGTAACGGCAGCCTATGAGGATGCGGCACAGGTATTGTCGAACTGTAAATACAGCCTGAACAGTACCGACGCAGCAGATGATACTTACGGATATGTCTATTATGCACAGCTGACGGAGCAGGCACAGTCCACGGCAGATTCCCTGGAACAGAGAGTAGAGCAGGCGGAGGAAAATGTAACTACTGCCGAAACCGCCTACAATAAGGCAAAACGGGAATTGGAGCAGGGAAAACTGACCGTAGCTGAGACAAAAAAACTGCGGACACTGGCTTACAATACCGCACAGGAGACCTATGACATTGCACTGGGGTATCTTGCGCAGGAATTGTCCGATCAGCAGGAAACCTATAATGAGACACTGGAAAAATGGAATGAGTTCAGCACTTATATCGATGGTAATGCAGTATGTGCAAGATACAACGGTGTCATCACCGGCGTGGAGCTGGAGGCCGGAGACAAGATCAGTACCGGAACCTCTCTGGTTACCTTATACGATATGGACGAAGTGACCATAACGGTAACGGTGGATGAAGATGACATGACGGATATCTCTCTGGGATCTGCAGCGAATATTGCATTGACGGCATATCCGGAAGATATCTTTACGGCAAAGGTGACGGCTATCGGAGATGCGACATCGGATTCCAGTGGAAATATAACTTATGACGTAACTGTCACATTAGAAGGGGATGTCTCCGGACTGTTCCAGGGCATGACAGGAGATGTAACTTTCGTTACGGAACAAACGGAAGAAGTGCTGTATGTCTCACGCAGAGCCATTATCACAGAGGATGACAAGACTTATGTAAAAGTGAAGACAGCAGATGGCAGCATTGTGAAAAAGGAAATAACGACAGGACTGTCAGATGGTTCTAACGTGGAGATCTCCGGAGATATTGCAGAAGGAGATACCGTATTGATCGAAAGCAGCATTACGAAGTAGAGCGGAGACCTGTGGGAAAGTAAGGTCAATGGAAGGGAAGAAGTAGAATATGAGATTATCCGAAATATTGCGTCTGGTGTGGCTGAACCTGTCACAGAATAAATTCAAAGTGATCCTGACTTCCATCGGTATCGTTGTAGGATCTGCCACTATTATGCTGGTATTGGCAATCGGTACCGGCGGAAAAGAAGAAGTGGCGGAGCAGTTCAAGAACCTGAATGCCGGAGCCATTGATATTTCCTGCGACAGCAGTGACAGCGGTGGTTTTAGCTTTGAAATGCCGGGCGGTGGAGGAAGCGTTACCGTCACAAATATGGGCGGAGGTCCCGGAGGAGGTTCCGGCGGCGGTATGTCCGGTGGTCCCGGCGGGGGAATGGATTTCGGCGGATTTTTCGGATTCGGACAGGAGGAAGAGAGCGAAGCCGTGACATTGACCAGTGAAGACGGTGATGATCTGGCGACTTTTGTATCGGGAATCTCTGCAACTACGATCTCTTATTCCACTACAGCATCGGTGGAGGGAGGCGATATGACCTCTGCTTCCTATTACACCATTGCCGGTGTGGAGGACAATTATGCTGCCATCAGTAATCTGGAAATGGCCATCGGGGATTTCCTTACAGAAGAAAACAACGAGAGCAAGGAAAAGGTGTGCGTACTGGGTGCCACCGTGGCAAAGGAAATTTTTGGAAGCGCCTACGATGCCTATGACGGTACAGTTTATATTGATGGGCGCCCCTATATAGTGTCAGGGGTACTATCCGAGATGGGAACTGTGGCATCCGGCATCAGCCCGGATACGGCGATCTATGTACCTTACGAAACCGGCATCAAATACATTACCGGTACGAGCATTAGTCCAACCATTACCGTGGTCGCAGAAGATGTGAATCAGGTGGACACTGTAATGACAGGGGTGGAGAGTGCTTTAAAAGAAAGTTATCCCAACACCACATTTACCATCAGCGATGCCGGAAGCAAGATGGAGGCAGCCTCTGCTTCCAACGAGACACTGACATTACTGTTAATCTCCATGGCGGTGATCGTATTTATTGTCGGCGGTATCGGCATTATGAATGTATTGTTTGTATCCATCAAGGAGCGTACCAACGAGATCGGTATTCTGAAAGCACTGGGCTGCTCCCGAAAGGATATCCTGTTGGAGTTTTTATTGGAGGCAAGTTTTACCAGTCTGGTAGGAGCGGTACTGGGGGTGCTGGTGGCTCTTGGAATTACGCCATTCGTGCAGCTGTTCAACGTGAGAGTGTCCCTGTCGGTACAGGGTGCAGTATTGTCGCTGTTGTTTGGTGGCCTCACCGGAAGCATCTTCGGCTTCTATCCGGCATATAAGGCATCAAGACTGATCCCCGTAGAAGCTTTAAATCAGGAGTAGTGCGAAAGGTGTAAGGATTATGATGGAAAACGCAATGATCACCATGAAAAATATAAATAAAGGCTATATGCTGGGAGAGGAGCGTCTGCCGATTTTGAAGGACATCAATTTTCAGGTAAATAAGGGAGAATATGTGGCAATCTTAGGCCCTTCCGGTTCCGGTAAGACTACGTTAATGAATATGATCGGCTGTATGGATGTGATGGACAGTGGGGAATATTATCTGGATGGCATGGCAATCCACAAGACCAAGGAGGACGATCTGACCATGGTACGCAACCAGAAGATCGGGTTCATTTTCCAGAACTATCAGCTGATCCCGACCTATAATGTCATGCAGAATATTATCATGCCCCTGCTGATGCGTGGCATGACCCATGAAGAAGCAGAAGAAAAGTGTAAAAATACTATCAAACTGCTGGGGTTGGATCATCGTATCGGACATAAGCCCAACGAATTGTCCGGCGGACAGAAGCAGAGAGTATCCATTGCCAGAGCACTGGTGGGACAGCCGGCGATCCTTCTGGCGGATGAGCCTACCGGTGCTCTGGATCAGACCAGCGGCAAGGAAGTACTGAAGCTGTTCCGGGAACTGAACGATATGGGCAACACCATCGTCATGATCACCCACGACCTGGGGGTAGCACAGTCCGCGAAACGTATCGTGCGTATTGTGGACGGACAGTTACAGGAATAAGGGATAGTCACTCAGCCAACGGGAAAGAGGCTGGGACTGTTCCAGACCGGATTTCAGGGTACGGTCGGCATCCGATTTATTTTCTGCCGGTATTATCAGCAGAAATTCTTTCCCGTCCATAAGTACACCGCAGAATACGGTTTTCAGATCCCGGGAGATAAGAAACATATTTCCCGGGATATTTGTTACAGATTCGGTCAGGCAGGAGTAATAGGGTTCTTCATCGATAAAAGGTGCATAGAATCCCATGTCATCCGCACCTTCCACGAAAAGCCTCTCTCCGTTCATCCAGACATTTCCCGCTATGGCGTCTTCCTGATTCCCCCAGAGATAATGTAAGGCTTTCCCGTGGATCTCCACCGATACCTGTTCGAAGGTATCCGGTTCCGTCAGACTGACCAGCATTCCGGTTCCGGTATAGTCATAATCCTTTTTGATGGGAGTATGATAATAGCGGATCCCGTAGTCTCCAAGGCAAAATAAGGCAAATACGAGCAGAAAAATCAGAATGCCGCAGAAAACGGTTCTTAATTTTTTATTTCGCATCATGGTTCTTGCCTCCTTTTTATTTTATTATACAATCAGATATCCATACTGGCAATGAGCTGAAACATTTCCTCGGCGGTCATGTGATCTGCGGTGATCACGTATACATAATTGTCAGCTTCATAATAAGCCATGGCGTAACCATCCACATAAGTATATACCGTGGCAATGTGACCGCCGATGACATGTTCCTCTTCGGCATCGTATTCATTGTCTAATACGAGTGTCAGGGCATTATTTGCGGAAATTAGCATTTGCTCCCAGATGAGCTGTTCTCCGGCATTGTTTTCATAGAAAATTTCACAAAAAAGAGGACTGTCTCTTCGGTCTGTCTCTGTATAGCCCTCCGGGATGCAGGTCGGTATCGTGGGAGTGAGTACCGCATCTTTTTCCTCGGAAGAGTAGTTATACTGCGTAGCATCCTCGCACAGGGTCTTTAGTGTCATGAAAAACTTATCCCGATAGGCATCCACACTTAACGTCAGAACCAGTCCGGCACATACGATACCGGTGAAAAAGATTGCCATGCGTTTTAGGAGCTGTTGTGCACCGGTCAGCACCGGATGGGCTTCCCGGCGGATCACTTTTTGCATTTTTTGTTCAAAACGTTTTGAAAATACATATTCCCGATCAACCTGATTTTCTAATGCTGTTATCATGGCATTGTCCACCACAGGCATATGCTGATAGAGCCATTCATCCGTTATTTCCATGGATCTCATTATTTTCCTCCCGTTTATTCAAAGCTTCCTGTATCATAATCTTTCCCCGGGATAATCGCTGCCGGATCGTTCCTTCGGTGATGTTTAATACTTTTGCGATTTCATCGTTGTCCATATTGCCGGAGTATTTGAGGAGAAATACATCCCGGTATTTTACGGGCAGACACCTAAGGATATCCAGTATTCCGTCATCCACATCCGTCTCCGCATAAGTCACCGGGACATTACATTCTTCCAGCTCATCCACATAGATTTCCCGGTGAAATTGACGGTTTCGCTTCCGGTAACTATCTATAGTCGCATTTTTCGTTATGGTAAGTAGGTAGCGTTTCGTCGCCGTTGCGTCGATTTTCCCTATTTTTTCCATGTTTTTCGCAATTTTTATAAACGTCTCATGTACGGCATCTTCCGCAAGAAAAGTATCCTTCAGCACATTCAGAGCTACTTTCATCATAAGGTGCCGATAGGTTTCATAGAGAATCGCAAACTTTTGTTTGTCTTCTTCGGCGTCGATCATCATCAGATATATCATTTGTTGTTCCCAGGCCTTTCTATGAGTCATAACGAAGGTTCCTGTTCCTATTGTTACAAAAACGTAAAAATATTTCAATTGCAGGTTTATATGTTTGTCCCAATAGTATCTTTTGGGTAACCGGGGCACTTTATTGTGCCTGCTTTACGGATCCCGGCGATGGGGGATATAATGATTTCATTACAGGAGAGCGTAAAAAGAGCAGAAACGAGCATAGGAGAAGCAAAATGGGAGAACAGGGGCATGAGGAACCCACCGGACAGGCGAAGATCACGAAAGCCTACAATCTGCCCTGCCGTTATGTCCTGCATACCGTAGGTCCTATTGTGCAGGGAAAACTGACGGAGAAACATTGCGCATTGCTTCGGTCCTGTTACTTGTCCTGTCTGGAACTGGCATCGTCATACGGGCTGGAAAGTGTGGCGTTCTGCTGTATATCCACTGGGGTATTCTGCTTTCCGAACGACAAGGCGGCGCAGATTGCCGTACAGACGGTACAGGAGTATTTGGAGGAGACTCCTGACAGCAGTGTCAAAAATGTGATCTTTAATGTGTTTAAGAATGAGGATTTGCAGATCTATGAGAGAATTCTTCGGTCGTAGATTTTCGATTACTCTAAATGCAGAGAAAAACTTGCACCCGGCAGATTGCTGTGATACATTGGCTGTAAAAGAAATACAAGAGAGGAAAAGAAAATGGCAGGATATCTGATTAAGGATACCACAAAAGAAGAGCGGGAGCAGATCGTTGCGGAGTCTCTGGGATATATGGAAGCCAACTGTGATGGCTGTACTTCGGGACTGGCGGAAATGTATCAGGCATACATCGACGGGAAGAAGGAGCTTCGGGACATCAATATGGAATTTCATGCAGGTTATGTATCCGGAGAGGAAGTGCCCGGCCGCAGGTCTTGTCCCATGTAATAATAGCGTGCGGGAAAGATGGATTCCCGGCATAAATAAAATGTTATCTGCAAAAACTCTTAGTAACAGAATGCGAAAGGCAGGAAAGAGAAATGCAGATGAGAGACGATCTTGGAATTACAACAAAACTGGAAAATGGCAAGGCTTATCTGGAATTTGCCCTGCCGGAAAAGATAGGGCGTTTGCTGTCCGCTTTACAGATTGAGATCTGGGAAGGTGCGGAGGGCGAACGCCTTGTTTTTCATGGGGAATACTCATCAGAAGAAGCGGATTCCATGACGGCGTTGCTGTTGCGGCCGCATCTCTGGGACGGCATGCGGGGTCCCTATGTCTATCTGGTGAAGGCGCAGGGAAGGTTCGGAACCGTGGAGTATGGAGAAAATATGGGGGGTACAAAGAACGAGGAAGAATCAGATCATGCTGAGGATATAACCGAGGCAGTGGAAGTGTACTGGCAGCAGGAACTGGCAATTTATGACGTGCATGTCATCGATAAAAAGGGAATCTTTCTCAATGAAAAAGAGTTTCTGCCACATGAAGTAGTCTATCGGCTTCCCCCGCAGATCAGTGATTCCGGGACGCGGGTGGAGCAGGTACGAAGAGATCTGGAACGGCTGGTCCGGATGGGGGTAAATGTGATCCGGCTGGAAGGAACCGGGACCGGGGCAGAGGGGGTGAACTGCTCCGAAGTGAGAACGTTTTACAGCCTGTGCAGAAAGCGTGGATTCCTCACTGGGGACCTGTGGATAAGACCGGAAAATCTTCCGGTATATCGTGGATTATCCGGAGAAATGGCAGAAGATGCACTTCTTTCGGCGAATGGCAGAACGCTGACGGAGCGGTATTACTATTATCAGGCGAAGTGGAGCAGCGAACCGGTGCTCTATCCGGCACTTTCCACCCTGCATCGTCAGAAGAACGGACTGGTCTCCCTGACAATTTACAGCAATCAGAAAAAAGTGGTGCTCTATGTGGAGGGGGTACTTTTCTTATTCCAGTCGGCCGCATCCGGTGATCCGGAATTCATTTTTGAAGATATTCCTGTGGCGAAGCTGCCGCTGCATCTGGCGGCGGAGGCAGGAAATTTAAGCATTTCGCTGACCGTGACGAAGCTTTAAGGGTTGGGGCTTCACAGATTTTTCACAAATGTTTCACCTTTTCATGACATTTGAGACATATACTGATACAAGGGTGTAAAGGTTAACCGCTGTTCATGCTTGCATGATAAAGCGGTTGAATTTTACACCCGTAAAACATGAGGAAGTAGCGATTTGCATAGCAAATCAGCGGATTCCGAATGTTTTTAGAATTGCGGGAGCAGCTTGCTGCGAAGCAATTCGGGGTATCAGTTCTGGGTACCTGTAGGTATCAGTTACGGGTACCCGTAGATATCAGGTGGGGGTATCACACCATATCCGGGAGGCAAATATGATAGAAGTAAGCAATCTTACAAAAAAATATGGTGACCATATTGCCGTAGATCATCTCTCTTTCCGTGTGGAAAAGGGACAGATTTACGGCTTTCTTGGTCCAAACGGCGCAGGTAAATCCACGACCATGAACATCATCACGGGTTATCTGGCAGCCACGGAGGGTACTGTGACGATCGATGGCAAAGATGTCCAAAAAGATCCGGAGGAGGCAAAGCGTGCCATCGGTTATCTGCCGGAGCTTCCGCCGCTGTATGTTGACATGACTGTCAGAGAATACCTGGATTTCGTGGCAGAACTGAAAAAAGTGCCGAAAAAAGAGCGGAAGCAGCAGATTGATGAGGTCATGGAAATGACACAGATCACCGATATGCAGCAGCGTCTGATCAGGAATCTGTCAAAAGGTTACAGGCAGAGAGTCGGACTGGCGCAGGCAATCCTTGGCTACCCTGAGGTTATCATTCTGGATGAGCCCACGGTAGGTCTGGATCCGAAACAGATCATCGAGATCCGTGATCTGATCCGCAAGCTGGGGGAGAATCATACCGTGATCCTCAGCTCCCATATTCTGTCGGAGGTCAGTGCGGTCTGCGACCATATTATGATCATAGCCCACGGTAAGTTGGTAGCCAGTGATTCTCCGGAGAATCTGCAGAAGCTTATGAGTGGTTCCATGGAACTGGATCTGGAAGTAAAGGGAAGCATCGCTGCGGTGAAGAGTGCATTGCAGGAGATCTCACAGATCGACCGGATCGAAGAGAACACGGAGGCATCCAAAAATATTGCAAAGCTGAAAGTGATCTCCAAAGAGAATGCAGATATCAGAGAGCAGGTATTTTATGCACTGGCAGATGCAAAGCTGCCTATTTTAGAGATGACCCATGCGGAGAAGTCTCTGGAAGACATCTTCCTGGAACTGACCGAGGATGTAGCACCCACACAGCCGGAGAAGCACAAACTATTCTCAAAAAGAAAAAGGCCGGAAATGTCAGATGCTGCACAGCAGCCAGAAGCTTCGGAAGAGGAAGCACAGCCTGGAGAAGAGAAAAAAGAAACTGTAACTACAAAGGAGGCGGAATAATATGCTAGCCATTTATAAGAGAGAATTGAAATCCTATTTCCGTTCCTTTATCGGATTTTTATTTATTGCAGTCACCCTGTTTTTCCTGGGACTGTATTTCAGCGTTTATAACCTGATGAACGGATATCCTTATTTTGCGTATGTGGTATCCAGCGTTACCTTTCTATTCATGCTGACCGTGCCGATCCTGACCATGCGTATCCTGGCGGAAGAAAAGCGGAGCAAGACGGATCAGCTGATCCTGACGGCACCGGTGTCCGTAGGCGGCATCGTAATGGGAAAATTCCTGGCGCTGTTAACTATATTTGCTATTCCCGTAGCGATCATCTGCTTTTACCCGCTGATCATGGCGCAGTACGGCAGTGTTCCCATGGGAGAGGCTTACCTGTCGATCCTGGCATATTTCCTTTTCGGGATGACCGCCATTGCCATCGGTCTGTTCCTGTCTTCCGTGACAGAGAGCCAGGTCATCGCAGCAGTACTTACTTTTTTAGTATTGTTCCTGGGATATATGATGGATTCCATCTGCTCCATTATTTCCAGCACCGGCAATCTGTTGACAAAGCTGCTGCGTTGCTTTGACCTTTACACACCGTTTTCCAACCTGTTAAACGGCACACTGGATGTATCTTCTATCGTATATTATGTATCCGTTACGGCACTGGTTCTGTTCCTGACGGTACAGTCCATTCAGAAGCGCCGTTACAGCATGTCCGTGAAGAACTTAAGCTTCAGTGCTTACAGTACCGGTATGATCGCTGTAGCGGTAGCGCTGGTAGTAGTTGTTAATATTATCATGGGCGAGATGCCTTCCAGCTGGACAGCTATCGACATGACCAGCCAGAAGCTCTATTCCCTGACAGATCAGACCGTCGACTACGTGAAAAATATGCAGGATGATGTGACAATCTATGTGTTGGTAAATCAGGACAATCAGGATACCACATTGGGGCAGACTTTGCAGAGATACGATGATCTGTCGGATCATATCACCGTGGAATATGTGGATCCCACCGTTAACCCGATGTTCTATACCCAGTACACCACCGGCAACATCAGCACGAACAGCCTGATCGTGGTCAGCGACAAGCGTAGCAAGGTCATTGATTACAACGATGTGTATGAGTCTTCTTATGATTTTGACTATTCGACGTACAGTTATAACACCACGACCACCGGTTATGATGGCGAAGGACAGCTCACCAGTGCGCTGGATTATGTGTTAAATGATGATATGCCCAAGGTATATATGACAACAGGACATAATGAACTGAGTTTAAGCAACACTTTTACATCCGCACTGAACAAGGAAAATGTGGATTATGAGACCGTGAATCTGATGGATCTGGATGCTATTCCTGACGATGCGGCCTGTCTGTTCATTAACGGTGCCACCAGCGATTTCTCTTCCGATGATAAGGATAAGGTGATCGACTATCTGAACAACGGTGGAAAAGTCATCCTGGTAACCGGTTATACCGATGAGGAGACACCCAATATAGATGCTATCTTAAGCTACATGAATCTGAGCATTGCCAAAGGACTGGTAGTGGAGAATGATTCCAACGGCTACTACAGAAGTCCGTATTATATACTGCCGACACAGAGCTCTGACAGCTATACCTCAGGCACCTACGGAAAATATCTGTTCCTGCCGTATTCTCAGGGCATCATCGTCCCGGAGGAAGTAAGTACCGACGAGACAGCTACCGGCGATATTACCTATGATGTATTCCTGAGCACCTCCGACAGCTCTTTTGCAAAACAGGATGTTAACAATACACAGGATTTTTCACAGGGTGAAAATGATGTGAATGGTCCCTTCGCATTAGGTGTTGAGGCAGTAAAGACACTGGATGATGGAGATGCGACACTGGTCGTGTACGGTTGTGAGCAGCTGTTCACCGACGATGCCAACTCTGTCGTCAGCGGTGCGAACCTGACCCTGTTCACCAATACTTTCAGTGGAATGGCAGATCATGAGACCTCGGTATCTATTCCGGTAAAAAGCTATGAGGTCTCTAATTTGGTAGTGGATTCCGCACAGATTCTGTTGTTGGGGCTGCTGGTTACCGTGATTCTTCCCGTGGGCTGTATGATCGCCGGATTCGTGATCTGGTTCCGCAGACGGAAGAAATAATTGTGAAAGGCGTGAGTTTATAGATATGAAAAAGAAACAAAGACAAATGATCGGAATGCTGCTGGCACTGGTGGTGCTGGCGGCAGCTTTCCTGGGCATCCGCCAGTATAATAAAAATGCATCGTCTGAGAATTCCACCACCGAGGATACACAGGAGACGGTGTTGGATGTGAACTCCGATGATATTATCAGCTTCCGCTATGTATATGAGGGAGAGACCTATGCCTTTGAAAAAGAGGATGACACATGGTACTATGCGGACGATCATTCCCTGAATCTGAACCAGGATCGGATCAAGGCGATGATCCTGAAGGTGGCACCGTTAAAGGCAGATCAGGTGATTGAGAATGTGACGGACATGTCACAGTATGGATTGGCAGATCCGGAGCGTACCATTCAGTACGAGACTGCAGATCGCAGTGTGATCATTAATATTGGTAATCTGAATTCCATGACCAGCCAGTATTACGTTGCATTTCCCTCTGAAATGAAAGTGTATGTCGTGGCCACCAACGTGGTGACAGGCTTCAATTATACACTGGAGGATCTGGTGGAGGTGGAGGAGACTGCTGAAGAGACAGAAAGCACCGAAGCTACAGATACTACGATAACGGAAAGCGAGACAACGGAAACTGCGACGGAGACCGAGAATGTCGAGGCTGAAACCGCAGAAAGTGAAACAGTGGCAACAGAAACTACGGAAACCGTGGATGCCAAATAAGTATCACAAATAATAAAGACTGCCCCTGCAAAAGAGGCAGTCTTCACTATTGTTAGGGATTCTCACCACGAATGACAATGATGTCATTTATTTTCAACATCGTATCTTTTTGAGGCAGAATGGACAGATCCTCCCGCAGAATGAGGAAGATCGTGACCTGTTCTGCCTCTTCCATTTCTTCCACGGATTTGCCCGCAAAGCGTTTATCTACGAAGATCTCGGCGATCTCATGAATATCTGCTTCTTTAATATTAGAGAGACTGCTTTTGCGCTGGTACTGTTCCACGAAACCGGCACTGATGATACCGGTGGGGATAGCCACGGCACCGACACCGAGATAGGCGATACAGATCGCCATGATCCGGCCGAGTGTGGTGATGGGATAGATGTCTCCGTAGCCCACGGTGAGCAGCGTTGACATGCTCCACCAGATGCCGCTGAAGGCATTGCGGAATACTTCCGGCTGGGAATCATGTTCCACGCTGTACATGCACAGACTGCTGGCGAGCATCAGGATCAGTACGATGAACACGGAGGAAATGATCTGATTGCGTTTTTCATACAATACCGTAGTGATGACATTGAAGGAATCATACCGTGCATTCAGGCGGAACAAATGGAAGATCCTCGCCACCCGCAGCATCCGGAAGATGACCATACCGGACAGGAAGAAAAAGGGTAAAATTGTCAGCAGGTCGATAATGCCGTCGAAGGAGATCAGAAACCGCAGCCGGGAGCGGAGCTCGTTTTTATCAGGATATAGATAGTCCGCAGTCCAGATCCGCAGGACATATTCCACACAGAAGATCAGAATAGTGATAACCTCGATCACGTGAAATACCGGAAATAAAAAAGCAAGCTCATCAAAGGTTTGCAGAAAAGTCACCAGAATATTTGCACAGATAACGATAGCAATAAAAATATCAAAGAGCCGGCTCAGACGGTTACTTTTGTCACCGATCTGGATGATGTTAAATACTTTTTTCTTCATGTTGAATCCTCGATGTTTTTTGGAGCAGCGCCAGTGAATGCCTGTGATTCCATCATACGGAGGTGGAAGAGGAAAGTCAAGAAATGCGGTGACAGAATCCGTCAACTTTCTTAAAAACAGTCATATATTATAGTAAATCCAAATACAATGAAAGGATACAAAAATATATGGCTAGATTTACGAACCAGGCACAGCTTCGCTATGGAAATGAGATTACAAACTCCAATATAGCAGTGGGTGAGATCACGGAGGTATTGTCTGCAACCAAGACAGCAGTGCGGGATACCTACGGGCAGAATGAAAATGTGACGTATGTGATCAGCATTGTGAACTCAGGCACTACAGCATTTAACGGAATTACAGTAACGGATAATCTGGGAGAGTATTTGTTTAATACCAGAGAACTGACACCTCTGACGTATATTCCGGGGACCGTAAAATACTATGCAAACGGAATTTTACAGGCAACACCGGCTGTAACGGCAGGCCCTCCTCTGACAATCACGGGAATTACCGTGCCTGCGGGAGGTAATGTGACACTTACCTATGAGGCTGAGGTGAACTCTTATGCACCGCTGGCAGCAGAGGCTTCCATTACGAATACGGCGACGATTGCCGGGGCAGGGGTCACTCCTGTTACTGTGAACGAGACAGTAAATGCGGTAAGCGGACCGCTTCTTACGATCACAAAGTCCGTCAGTCCCGTACCCGTGACAGAGAATGGAACATTGACGTATACGTTCCTGATACAGAATCTGGGGAATACGGCAGCAGATGCAGCTACCGGTGTCGTGATCACAGATACCTTTAATCCCGTATTGGAGAATCTGACTGTGAATTTTAATGGAACTGCATGGGCAGAGGGAACAAACTATACGTATGATACGACTACCGGATTATTTACCGGAACTGCAGGAGGTATTACCGTACCCGCAGCGACTTACACCCAGGATCCCGTTACGGGAGCGTGGGGGATCAACCCCGGTGTCAGCACGCTGGTGATCTCCGGAACCGTATAAGGGCTGCCGCGCTCCTAAGGCTGGCGCCATGCAACCCATTCGCAGTCACTGCGTGACTTGCTCATGGACGGCTGTCGCCGTATAAATCTAAAATAAAAAGTCACTGGAAGTACATAAATGTCCTCCCAGTGACTTTTTATTTTATCCTTGCATGGCTTGTAGCTTAGCCAAAGTATCTCTTTAACAGACCCTCAAATGCCTTGCCATGTCTTGCCTCGTCACGAGCCATTTCGTGTACGGTGTCATGGATAGCATCCAGGTTCAGAGCCTTGGCTCTCTTAGCCAGATCAAACTTACCTGCGGTAGCACCGTTCTCGGCATCTACTCTCATCTCCAGATTCTTCTTGGTGGAATCGGTTACGACTTCACCTAACAGCTCAGCGAATTTTGCAGCATGCTCAGCTTCTTCGTAAGCAGCCTTCTCCCAGTACAGACCGATCTCGGGATAACCTTCTCTGTGAGCAACTCTTGCCATTGCCAGATACATACCAACCTCAGAGCATTCACCCTGGAAGTTCGCACGCAGATCAGCAATGATATCCTCGGGAGCACCTTTCGCTACACCTACTACATGCTCAGCAGCCCAGGTCTTGCCTTCCTCCTGCTTGGTGAACTTGGAAGCGGGAGCGTGACAGATGGGGCACTCTGCGGGAGCCGCATCACCTTCATAAACATAACCACATACCTGACATACATACTTTGCCATAATTTTTTCTCCTTTTCTCTAATGAAATGTTTTGTTTTAGTTTTCTCTTTTTGCGTGTGCTTTATAAGCACAAATATATTATGGAACGAAGCCAGTTTTCATTCAGAAAACTAGGACTCCGTAGCAACCCTGGTGCAGGCGGGACAAGTGCCATAGAAATAAGTGACATGTCCCCGGATCCGGCCGTCAAATCTCTCTCCGGCTGTCTCCATGATGGAATCAATACTATCCATGTCCAGATCAATGACGCTTCCGCATTCCGTACACACGAAATGATAATGTTCAGAAGTATCAGCATCAAAATGGTCAACACCGTCACCGACCTGGAGTCGTAAAATCTCTCCCATGTCCGACAACAGAGTCAGATTACGATAGACGGTACCGAGACTTAAGTTCGGATCCTGCTGCTTCAGATTAGAATAGATCACATCAGCGGTAGGGTGATCCTTGCGTCCCATGAGAAAGGATTTGATCATTTCCCGTTGTCTGCTTCGTTTCAGTGCCATGATAAGCCCCTTTCTCAATAATAGTAATGATTACTGTTTCTTATAAGCCTATTATACATGATGCGAGAATAATGTCAACAGAAAAATGAAAAAATTTTGTTTATATTTTTTTAATGATATTCTTGCTTCCTTTATACACAGAAGGTGGGAATCATGCTATAATGAGCGAAAGTAAAGTATAAAATATAAATTATTCACGTGCAGGTTGCTGAAAGGCAAGAGTAATATGAAATTTAAAACAAGACTTCGTGTAACATTTATAAGTATTATATTACTTCCGTTATTGTTGACGATCATGGCTTTTGTAATGATTGCCATTTACCTGATGAATTACTCTCAGGGTCTCAGCCTGACGGATATTGATTATTCCATGATGTCGGAGAATTTCAGGGAATTCACCAACACCACGGATCAGGCGTATTATGTGCTGCTGGACCAGGTGAAGGAAGACAGCAGCAGGCTGGAAGATAAAGAATATCTGGATCATATCAATGAGGAGGTATCGCGGAAGTCTACTTACATTATTGTAAGAAAAGGTGATAAGCTGTATTATGCCGGCAATGAAGAAGCCGCACAGCAGATTTTTGAAAAACTGCCTGCCTATGGTGACGAGAATCTGTCGGATGACAGCGGATATTTCTACAATGAACTGGAGAAGTATGTAAAACAGATTGATTTCACCTTCCGGGATGGAACACCGGGCAGCGTATTTATCGTCACGAAGGTCAATTCGCTGATCTCGAGACATCTGCTGATCGATATGTTCGTGGCGATCATTGTGATCCTGATCTTCACCAGCCTGATGCTGACCCAGTGGATCCACAAGGGCGTATTTGAACCTATCAATGAGCTGAATGTGGCAATGCGCAAGATCAAGGAAGGCAACTTTGATTATGTTCTGGAGACGGATGCCAAGGGGGAGATCGGTGATCTCTACCGCAATTACGAGGATATGCGTCTGCGGCTGAAGGAATCCACAGAAGAGAACATTCAGCATGAGAAGCAGAACAAAGAGCTGGTCAGCAATATTTCCCATGATCTGAAGACCCCTATCACAGCCATTAAGGGTTATGTGGAAGGAATCATGGACGGCGTGGCAGACACGCCGGAGAAGATGGACAAATACATCAAGACCATCTACAATAAAGCCATTGATATGGATCGTCTGATCAACGAGCTGACCACTTATTCCGGAATTGATAATAACCGGATCCCGTACAATTTCCACCGGATCAACGTGGCGGATTATTTCGGCGACTGTGTGGAAGAAGTCGGACTGGATCTGGAGCAGCGGGGTATCAAGCTGAACTATTCGAATCTGGTATCTCCCGATACCGTGGTCATCGCGGATCCGGAGCAGATGAAGAAGGTCATCAATAATATTATCAGTAACAGCGTAAAATATATGGACAAGCCTGACGGGCATATTGATATCCGTATTCTTGACGAAGTGGATTCCATCCGGGTAGAGATCGAGGACAACGGCAAGGGAATCGCACAGAAGGATCTGCAGAAGATCTTCGAGAGGTTCTACCGCACGGATGCTTCGCGCAATTCCGCCCAGGGCGGCAGTGGCATCGGATTATCCATTGTTAAAAAAATTGTTGAGGATCATGGCGGTTATGTATGGGCGACAGCCAAAGAAGGGGAAGGAACCTGTATGCATTTTGTATTGAGAAAATATATTGAGCTGCAGCCGGGTGGAACCAAGTAATGAATAAGGGAATGAAACAGAAATGGCATGATAATCGATAATACAAGGACATTCTGTAAATGGAGGATAAATAATGAGTAAGATTTTAATTATTGAAGATGAAGTAGCAATTGCAGATCTTGAGAAGGATTATCTGGAGCTCAGTGATTTCAAGGTCGATATCTGCAATACCGGCGATGAGGGACTGAAGACCGCACTGGCAGGCGATTATGATCTGATCATTCTGGACCTGATGCTGCCCGGCATGGACGGCTTCGAAGTATGTAAGAAGATCCGCGAGGAGAAAAATATTCCCATTCTCATGGTATCTGCGAAGAAGGACGACATTGATAAGATCCGCGGCTTAGGGCTGGGTGCGGATGACTATATGACCAAACCTTTCAGCCCCAGTGAACTGGTAGCCCGTGTGAAGGCGCACATGGCCCGTTATGAGAGACTGGTGGGAACTAACCAGAAGCAGCAGAATGATATCGTGGAGATCCGTGGTATCCGTATTGATAAGACTGCAAGACGTGTCTATGTGGACGGTGTGGAGAAGACGTTTACGACCAAGGAATTCGATCTGCTGACGTTCCTGGCGGAGCATCCGAACCATGTATTTACCAAAGAAGAATTGTTCCGTGAGATCTGGGATATGGATTCTATCGGTGATATTGCCACCGTCACAGTGCATATCAAGAAGATCCGTGAGAAGATCGAAAAAGATACTGCAAAGCCTCAGTATATCGAGACCATCTGGGGTGTGGGCTACCGATTTAAAGTATAAAAGAAGAAAAATAAGATCAGAAGAGAACTCCTATGATGGATACAGCAACAAACTGTCTCCAATAGGAGTTTTTTATCTAAAAGTGTGTTATAATCATAGCATTGCGGATTGCACCCGTGAAATTTGATTAGCGATTCCACTGATGAGATAAAGCATCGGCGGAATGGAGTGTGTTATGAACAGTAAAAAAATAATACAGTTGTCTACGACACAGAAGATCATGCTTAGCTTTCTGTGTGCCATATTAGTGGGTAGCTTCCTGCTGGCATTACCCATCAGTTCAGCTACCGGAGAAGCGGTTCCTTATATAGATGCTTTATTTACGGCTACCACATCCATATGTGTGACCGGTCTGGTGACGGTTCCCACATATTCCACCTGGAGCGTCTGGGGACAGATCGTGATCCTGTTTCTGATCCAGTTGGGAGGTCTGGGAGTCATTACGGTCATGTACGGTGTGATGATGGGACTGCACAGACGACTGGGACTGGGTAACCGGTGGATGCTGCAGGATGTATTTAATCTGAATAATATCTCCGGAATCGTGAAATTCCTCCGCAAGGTTCTCATAGGTACTCTGGTGGTGGAGGGATGCGGAGCTCTTTTGTACATGACAGTATTTGTGCCGGGATACGGACTCAGAGGCATATGGATTTCGATTTTTAATGCCGTATCTGCCTTCTGCAACGCCGGAATGGATATTATGGCGGAAGACAGTCTGTGCGGCTATGTATTTCAGCCCATGGTCAATCTGGTCACGATGCTGTTGATCATATTGGGAGGTTTGGGCTATATCGTCTGGTGGGATGTACTGCGGGTTTTGAAAAATATCCGGAGCCAGAAGCTGAAATGTTTCCGACTGCTGACACTGCACAGTAAAATAGCACTCACGGTGACAGGAATACTTATTGTAGTGGGAGCGGCGGCATTTTATATTTTTGAATACAATAATCCTCTGACGATGCAGGATTACACGGTGCCGCAACGGATCTGGGCATCCCTGTTCCAGGCAGTAACTACGCGAACCGCAGGTTTTGCCACAATTCCACAAGAGGATCTGACCAATACCTCTGCGATCATTTCGGTGCTTTTGATGCTGATCGGCGGCTCTCCGGTGGGAACCGCAGGAGGAATGAAGACAGTTACGATCGCAGTGCTGCTGGTATCTATGTTTGCCACTATAGGTAATAAGGAGGATGCGGAGCTTTTTGGGAGAAATATTCCGAAGCAGGCGGTGAATAAATCGGTAGCGGTTGTAGGTATGTTTTTTATCATTGCGTCGTTGTCCACAATTCTTTTATCTGCAGTGACAGATGCGGCTGTGATCGATATTGTGTATGAAACAGTGAGTGCCACAGCTACTGTGGGATTAAGCAGGAACCTGACTTCCATGCTGAATCTTTGGGGAAAACTGATTATTATCGTGACCATGTATCTGGGAAGAGTCGGCCCCATATCTCTGGTAGTGGCATTCAGCACGCAGAAAAAGAACAAAAATATTGTGAAGAACCCGACAGAAGAGATCAGCGTCGGATAAAGCAGATCGAAGCAACAGGAAGGAAGAGACTATGGGAATCAATCAGACCTATGCAGTATTTGGACTTGGAAGATATGGAAGAAGTGTGGCGAAGGAGTTGGCAGAGAACGGCGCAGAGGTGGTAGCGGTGGACAACAGAGAGGCAGTTGTCAATGCGGCAATTTCAGAGATTCCATACTGTAAATGTGCGGATGTTACAGATTCGGAAGCGTTGAGACAGATCGGTATTGCGAATATTGATGTGGTCATTGTGACCATGGCGAATCATCTGGAAGCCAGTGTTATGGCAACCATGCTGTGTAAAGAACTGGGCGTAAAGACCGTTATCACCAAAAGCGCAACTGAGAATAACTTCAAGATCCTTACGAAAGTAGGAGCAGACCGTGTAGTATTCCCCGAGAGTGAGTCAGGGATCCATCTGGCCAAAAATCTGTTAAGCTCCGGTTTCATGGACATTATCGAATTGTCCCAGGATGTGTCTATGGTGGAAATGGAAGTCAAACAGCAGTGGATCGGGAAGAACCTGATCGAGCTGAATCTGCGGAAAAAATATTCCATTAACGTGGTGGCGATCATCGAAGGAAAAAATGTAAATACCAATATCGATCCGGAAGTACCTCTGACACAGGATATGCGGCTGATCGTTATTGCCAACCGGGCAAAATTGAATAAACTGAAATAGAATAGCTTCGAGCTATAAAAAAGTGAAACATCTGACGGTGCACTTGAGCACAAGACAGAATGTTTCACTCTTTTTTT
>ERZ1023690.53-NODE-53-length-20357-cov-8.647867_pt1 | contig 20357 bp, 14 predicted proteins | sample MGYA00380347_ERZ1023690 | MGnify/ENA primary metagenome ERZ1023690 (study PRJEB33179, sample SAMN07449029) | human gut metagenome | biome: Human-gut; feature: Human associated habitat; material: Faeces | host: Homo sapiens | place: India:Kasaragod | collected...
CACCAGTGTTTAAACCCGATAGAATGATGATGCCATCTCCCTCGAATTCGCCTGTAACGACAGGTTGCTGATGCGCCTTTCCGTTCACTACGGTCCATACGAATCTGGAATTATCTACGTCGAGTTCAATGCATTGTGGGGGAACGATGATTTTGGATGATGCTGCAGAACTGCCCTGTATCTGAGCATTGCAGGCCATGCCTGGGAGCAGTCGGCCCTGTGGGTTGGTGATGCCCACTTTGATATCGTAAGTATGTGAGATAGGGTTGGCATCTATGCCCTTTTCAGAAATCGTGCCATAGAAGACGGCCCCTCCAAGGGCTGCAACCGTCAATTTTACATTGTCTCCTACATGGAGGTGTGAAATTTCTGCTTCTGGTATAGAGACTTTGGCGTTGACTTGTTTGACATCTGCCAGTTTCAGCACGGGTTGCCCTGGAAGCACGTAGGTTCCCATATCCACGTTTTTAGCAGCGATGACACCCGCAAAGGGGGCAGTGATGGTAGAGTTGGAGAGTTGTTGTCGGGCGATACTTTCGGCAGCTTTTGCCTGTTCCAATTTGCTTTCTATCTCCACCCATTTCATGTCCGAGATAGTTCCAGACTGATGGAGGGGTTGGAATCTTCTGTATGCATCTTCTGCTTGTTTCAGAGTAGTGAGCGTTGCGCGGTGTGCCTCCTTCACAGTGGTAGGATTGATGGTAGCGAGTAGTTGACCCTTGCTGACTCTATCTCCCTCATCCACACGGATGGAAGTGATGTTGCCTGCGATTTCGAAACTGAGTGTAGAACCCATCTTTTCCTCAATGGTTCCCACATAATCCTTCGTACCCTCCAGGTTGGTATCTCCCACGGAGAGCATTTCTACCTTTACGGATTTCTTTTCTGTCTTCTTGGCTTTTTCTGTGCATCCCGTCAGCATCAGACCGCTGATGATGAATGCGATGAGCCATCCCATCAAACTCTCTATCTGTTTCATCTCGATAATTTTTTTAGTTCTTGCAAAGATAATTCATTTTTGCTAAAGCATGGGAAAATTAGATTTAAAAAAACAAAAAAGCCATTTGTTCTTTCTCAAACAGGCATTTCTGTTTTCATCTTTTTAAAAGTGTCTGTCACTTATCGACATTCTAAGAATAGTGGACAAAAAATATTATATTCTTGTTTGTTTGCCTATTTGTTTGCATGTTTACCTCTTCAAAATCAGAAATATGTTATCCTATGAGATAATAAAGTAGAATCGTCATCCGCATTTCTTTCATTCCTCAGTTCAATACATTAGAAGAGCAGGAGTGCAGACAACAAGCCTTAGAATAATTTGATTTTGTAAATTTTGATGTATTTGGTTATATGGTTAGAGTATAGAACGTTTTACTCTCCAAAAATATCAACCAATAAAAGTCTTTAAAACTTCTTTTGTAGCCTTGGCAATCTCTTTCGCCTCCTGATAGCACCCATCAATTTCTTCATAGGTGTATGCATTCCGAGCTTCAGCGATGCTTTCGGTTGCAACCTCTTCGAACATCTCGAAGACGATTTGTTCATTATTATTCTGCTTCATATTTAACACTATTAAGAATTCGTATTTCCTTGTTCGAGTATCACCCAAACACCGGCATTCGCTCTTCCTTCATGTCTAATTATTCCCGCTTTTTGTAATACAGATAAGTCACGTTCTATGGTACGTTGCGTTACCGACATTGTTTCCGTCATTTCCTTACCCGTAACAAAGGGATTTCCCTTAATCATAGAAATGATATTTAACTGACGCTCAGATAGTTCGCTTTCCGACATGTTTCCGACATTTGTTTCCGACACGTCTCCGACATTTACACCGACATCCCCGCCACGTTCTGCGATAACTTCATCTATTGTTTTGCGCTGAATAATCGCCATCACGCCACCTCCATTTTCTTCTATCGTTGGCAATGGCAAGCTGGCACGTTCAAACTCCTCGGCAATCTTCTTGAAACCACGTCCCCATGACTCCACAAAGCCTGCTTTGTAAAAAACATTAGCAATATTATGGTTACGAGGATAAGAAGAATTCTTCTGCAACAAAGCTGCAGGAGTCAACTCTTTTGGCAACAATCCATAATTCCACAATTCTATACTGCGAGCTATCTTGTTAGGAATATCTTCCAACAACCGTTTGGCATCAGATAAACCGATTACTTCTTTCTGGTCGTTTACACCGATATAAATACGCCCACCTTGGGCATTAGCGAAACCACATATCCATTTCAGATATTCATCACGCCATGATTCCTTATATTCTATATTTTGACTTTCATTCTGCATATTCATTTTCTTCTTTCTATTTCATTAATCCTCATTTCCAGCCTCTTCTCTCTTCCGATAGTCTCGGGGAATTTATATTCCCCCCAACCTACTTCCAGCCTGTTCTTCTTTAATCTCTCATCAAACCACCAGTCGTAGTGTTCTCGGGAAATCATACGGATGTCCCAGGCTGCATGCACTTGGGCTGCAATCGATATTCCATAAACTTCCTTGAGATCTATCATCTCCTCAAGCAGAAGTTCATCGCGCTTCTCGCCGCCCATTTCTTCGATTAAAGCCTGCTTGGTAAAGAGGAAGAAGCCGGCAAATTTGTTACAACATTTCTCTACATCCAACTCTGGATTTGAAGGGAATGTCAAAAGAAGATGCGCTAACTCATGAGTTGCCGTGAAGCGGAGACGTTCTATCGTTGTTTTCGCCGGACGCATATCGAGAACGATCAGGGGATGATACTTATCTGCCCACGTACTCATTCCCCATACTCCATCAGGCAATTCTGTAGATAAGATTTTGATGCCCTTTCGCTCTATTAACCGAAGGATACTGGCTATCGGTCCATCCCCACTATGCCATTGTTCACGCAACAAGTCAGCGGCATGGATTGCATCCTCCAAGGTGGAAACCTTTGTGCCTCTGATAGGATTTCTAAAAATAACTCTTTCAAACCTTTTAGCTTCCTTATCTGGTTTAGAAACACTTTGTATCAGACGTTCCTTGGTAAGATACTGCTCTGCCCAAAACGAAAGACGGGCTTCAAGAGACTGCAATTCTTCCTCTGATAGTTTTCCGTCTGAAGTGGTGCGAAGCATTGGAATATCTATTTTGAGATTGGTTCCTTTAAAGTATTCCTCGCTGATATTGAGGGCTTGAGCTATGGCTCGCAGAGCATCACGCTTGGGGCGCATGATGCCATTCTCATAACGGGATATACTTTGCTTGGTGATGGCTCCGTTGGTTCGCGCTACAAGTTTATCCATACTGAGCTTCATCATCAGGCGTGCTTCTCGCAATCTTATTGAAAATGAGTTATTAGTCATAATTATTAGTCTTTTATTTATTTACAAATATAACGATAAAAACTCATAATGTAACTAAGAAGAAACAGAATTTAACACAAAATTATATTTTTAGTATTAGAAAAAGAATAGAAAAGATGAAAATAGAGGATTACACATTATTATATAAAGAGAAAAGAGTAACAGAAAAAATGAATTTGATGCAAAACTAAATGGTCGCAATGGATTTAAGACTGCATCTCACGTTATGCCTGCACATGGACATACAGTTAATGGAGGTGAGTTTAGCATCTCCATTTTTCAGTCCGAGGGATGTTGGCAGGAGTGCTGTAAGTCTGGTATCTATACAAGATAAAACGGCTAATATTCTCATAAATGTCCAAGTTTTGACCGAGTGCTATTGTCTATCGCATATCTGTTTGGATGAAGCTATTATGGTATGCCAAAAACTGCCGTTCTCGTACGAACAGAGGAGAGAATTAGGGGAAAAATTCCCCTAATTCTCATACAGTTTGTGGTAGTGAATAAAATTTGACTTTAGAAATCGGAGTATTGCTCTTGCTTTGACTTCACTGTAATGTCTCGTTTCTTCGCTCCCTCCATAAGCTTGTCAAGGACATCTGCTATGTCTTTGCGCGTTATATCTCTGAAGTTAATTACCTCTGGCGCGTCTTTCGAGTTGCTTTTATGTCCCTCTACGTAAGCATTGAGCATGGCAATCCAAAGCATTGGATCAGTCTCTTCTGTGCTTTCCGTTGTGTCTCTCTCAGCTTTCTGTTGTGCCTCTTGCTCAATGACTAATGGTATATACACTTTCTTGAAGTTTTCTTCCGTGAAAGCATTTGTACGAATCTCAGCCAAGATTTCATAAGCACGTTGTTTCATCCTGGTAGCTTTCTCACGTTCAGTTGTGAAATGAATCTTCAACTCTTCCATGAAACGAGGTACTTGTTGGTAGTCGGCATCTACGGCAATGGAATAGACTCCACCTTCTTTCTCGCGAAGTTCATCGAAGAGGCGAGCTTGTACCAGGTCTTTCACCACATTGAGGGCGGTTTGTTCCTTGGCAGAAAGTGGTTTGTCGTTGGTGAAAGCTAATTCTATTTCTCCTAAGTCGCCTTCCAAATCTGCTTCCAACTCACAAGTTATTTCACGTTTTGGTGAAGAGATGTTCTTTAACTTGTACTGACGTGGTGCTACTCCTGGCGTCCCAGGCAAGGAAGCCACATACTTCTCTATTATCTGGCGTGCTTCTTGTTCTGGCAAAGCACCTACTAAGCAGAAGGTGAAATAGGCGGCATTGCCGAAACGGTCATTAAAGAGACGTGGTAGATCTTGAAGTCTCATACGATTATAAAATGCCAAGTCTTCACGTGGGTTGTCTTCTGACGGTGGGTATAAGATGGTGTTGATGGAATCTTGTACGGCACTCATGCCCGTCTTGCTCCTATTGGAATAGAGGTACTTGCTTTTCTCCACAAACTTATTAAAAACAGCTGGATTGAAATTCTGTTTAGTCAACACTAAGTGGAGGTACTGGAAGAAGTCTTCTGCATGTGCCACAGTCGTATTTCCACCTACACCATCGGTGTAGTCATTGATGGAGAGTGAAAGTTGGATATCTTTATTCTGTAGCCATTCGTAGAGTTGATTACGGCTGTACTTGTATAGACCAGATTGCATAATGAGCGACTGCATTGCTTTCTCTGAGGGGAGATCCTTTGAGGTAACCAATGAGTTACCACCCATCGCAGAACCGACAAAGTATATTGTCTTTCTTGCATCAGGCAGGTATTTGTAGAGTACTTTGGCACCATTGCTAAGGGTCCATTCGGTTACATTCATGTCCTTAATGAGTGTACTCTTGTTAATCTTTCCTGGTGTAATTTTGTAGTCAATGAGTTGACTGATGGATGCAGGTTTGTCGAAAGCCAATACGGGGTCTTCCTTTACTTCAGCCAAAATCTTTTGGAACTGTGCTAATGGCACGTTCATGTCGGATGGATTGGCTGAATAGGTAATGAAACTGAGGTTTTTGTCGTTCATCCAGGAACGAACCCAAGCATTTAGGTCTTCTACCTCCATATCTACTAAACTCTCCACGGAACGTCTGATCTGTTGATGGAAGGATTCCAGCGGCATACCATACAGATAGTTCTGCTTGAAAACATCCATCCAGTTGTCGGGAGTTCCCAGGTTATCAGATTCCATCAGAGGTTTCATCTCATTGTAGAGGGCTTCCTTGGCTTGTTCAAACTCTTCGCTATCGAATCCTTGGCGATAGATACGCTCACGAATAGCGAGGATTTGTTTGAGGGCTGCTTGTTCCTTGCCAGCATATGGTACGAAGTCCCAGGCGTTCTGGTCATATTGACGCACCAATGGTGAGTAACTGACGGTGGCTGTGATGAATTCTTCCTTTGCATCATTGCGCAGCATAGCCAATTCCTGGGAAGCTAAGCGTTGGAAGAGGCGAGCCTTGAGTTGGTCGCCCACTACATCACGTTTCGTAGGGTCTGTTATAGCAAGGTTACGTTGGTAAATACCGACGGAATTCGAAGTGTTCTCCTTGTCAATGAAACGGTAGTAGAGGGGTGTGTCATTTTCTGGGATGAGTGCATTCTCCCTCGTTATAGGTTTCTTGGAGGCGGGAATTGCCCCGAAGATACGTTTTACTTCTTTCTCGTATTCTGTAGGCTCGATATCACCGATAATGGCAACATACTGCAACTCTGGGCGATACCACTGCTGGTAGAAAGCCTTGATGTCCTTGGCTGTGTAACTATGAATCTGTTTTTCTGAACCGATGACGTTATGGGTGGCATAATCACTGTGATTGTAGATGTAAGGAGCGATGGCTTCCGTCAAGCGCTTGTTTACGTTGCGACTTTGTCTCCATTCCTCCGAGATGATGTTTGCTTCCTTTTCCACATCCTTGGGTAGTATCTTGATGCCATTGCACCAATCTTTGAGCAACAACATCATAGATGCCGTCACTTCACTGTCTGCTACAGGTACATTGTTGACTTGAAATCGGGTCTCGTTAATGCCTGTTTGGGCATTGAATACCAAACTGTGGTCACGGAGGTAAGTCATGACTCCATGAGGAAAGTGTTCGGTAGCATTGAATGCCATGTGTTCCAAGAAATGTGCCAAACCATATTGCTTGTTTGTCTCCAAGATAGCACCCACATTCTGGTACAAATAAAAGTTGACCTCTCCAGCGTTGCTTGGGTCACGCAATATATAATAGGTGAGTCCGTTAGGGAGTTTACCTTGTACTAAACCGTTGATTTGTGCCTGACTGCAAATCGGTACGAATAGCATACAGATGGTAATTACCATCTGTAATGCAAGAATATAGATAGACCTTTTCATTCTGTTTATCTTTTCAAACCGTTTATTTCTGTAAGAGTTCAAGTGTAGCCAACTTGCGGGCAATAGTAGCCTGAATCATTGCCTGTACTTGTGTCATGTTGTTGAGTTGAAGCGACTCCATGTAACCTTGGCGATAGTATTTGGTAGCATCCTCATACTTCTTTATCGCCGTGTAGCTGTCGCCAATCATGACGAGGTAGTTGATGCGGTCAACGACGGATGTTTCACCTGTCAATGCTTTTTCCACCCAATTGATGGCAATCTCGTGGTCGGCAGGAGCGAGTTTCTTGCCAGCTGCGTAATAAAGATTCTGTGCTGCCTTACCATAGTCGGCCGGTGTGGCGTTCTCACCCATCAACTTGAAGTATTCGTCCATCAGCTCCAAGTACTTCTTGATGTCCTTGTCCTTGTAGATGACATAGATGGCATCGGCATATTTGGCAGACGACTTGGCTGGGTCGAAATTACCAACGAAGGAAATAACGGAATAGGAAGGCTTGTACTCCCCGGAAATCTTAGCCACATAGTCCTTGTAGCTTAGATTTCCTTCCTTGGCAAGGTCCTCGATGCGCTTGTCATTATACTCAATGACATAATAGGCAGCAGCATCGCCGACATTTTTCTGCCAAGCTGGAAGATTGGTGTTGATGAAGTCAGCTATCTTTTGTTGCTGTTCGATGTCGTCGCCACCTAATTGTGTGATGATAAGATAGTCTGTACGGTTGATAAGACTTGGACCTAACTTGGCTTGGATATAGGCACTGAACATCTTTCTGATTCTGACTACCCATTTCTCGGCATCCATGCCTTCTTGTGCCATAAGAAACTTAGGGGCTTGTTGTAGTACCTTCTGTTGGATGTCCAAGTCGGAAGGGTTGGCACGGTATTGTTCGTAGAGTTCCTTAAATCCGATGACATCGCCCGCGGCGGTTTTGCCAGCTTCCAACAACTCATTTGCTCCCATCGCACCTACAGATATGGAGATTGCCTTTCCGTCATTGGCGATGAATGCCAAGGTAGGAAATGCCTCAATCTTGTATTGTTTGGCAATGGCAACATTCTCAGGCTTTTCGGCATCAATCTGTATGCTGATGAACTTCTCGTTGAAGTACTTTCCGATGGAGTCTTGAGTGAAAATGGTCTTTGCCATGCGTTTGCAAGGCCCGCACCATTGGGCATAGAAATCAACAAACAAAGGCTTATGCTGCTTCTTAGCCTCGTTGAGGGCTTGCTGGAAAGAGCCTTGGAAAAAACGAATGCCACTTGGTGTGGTGGCATCTGTTGGTACATCTTCTTTACTCTTGCCTTGAGCCATGCAAGGCTCAAGGTTGAAGAGAGAGAGAATTGCTGCAAAGAGCAATATACTAATATTTTTCATCATATCTTTTTCTTCTATTTAGTTCTTAATGATGTATAGTCGATGTCTTCGTCTCCATAGGAACCATTGTCCCAATCTCCGAACTCGTTCTTCTTGATGATGACGGTGAAGATGTGTGGAAGAAGGGCAGAGTGATCCTCGTTCTGCACTTTCAAGCTGATGCTATATCTACCTTCAGGTAAGTTCTTGGAGGCAGCATAGAATACTTGAATCAAACTGCCTTGAAGACGGATGGTTCCTTCCTGGATGGCTTGACGGAAAGCAGCGGCATCACCTCCCTCTGTAGCTTCTACGTCGTAAAACTCGTAGGTGATAGGCACTGTACCTGCTACGCCTTGGATAGCATACGAAGTCCAAGGAGAATTGTCGGTTACTTGAGGGGCATATTCATCTACTTCCCGATAGACAACCAAGGTATCTGGTTCATATCCTGCGTTTTCAGCTTTGAGATAGCCTACAGGCATATTATGGCAACTCGATAGTGATATTAGTGAGATGAGGGTGATTGCCACGAAACTGATTTTACTATATAATCTTTTCATTTTGTTAAAAATCTGTTGGAGTGAAATCATAACTTAAAGCGTGTACGACTCCTGTCTGAGTCATAATGTTGCAGGAAGCAACCTCGCTGGTTTTTCCTGCAGCTTCGGAGGCAAGATAGATTTTCTTAGGACCAGCCTGTGGCACACCTCCGTATGGTTCACGATAGGTGTAAATCCAAAGCTGTTTTCCAGAGAGCATCGTGTATGTCTTACCCCCTTGTCCGATGACTGTACTCGGATCCGTTGATGCAATGCCAGGTGTAAAGTCGTCGAGTTGGATAACTTGATTGCCCTCGATGATGGAGGAAAGGATGAAGTTACGGCAGTCCTCTACGGGTACATCTGCTATCTGTTCATAACCATTCTGCAAAAGATAACGGCGAATGCTGTGGTTGGTCATGCCAAACACTGTCAAGTTTTTGCCATAGGAACTGGTGCCCATAAATATCTCTTGGAGACCAGCGTGCTCTGCCATGATTACGAGAGAGTCCCAGTTGTAGGAATCTTGCTTGAAATAGTCCCACATGGTGCAATCGTGATAGCCGACGGATGTACCAGTGTCAGCGAAGTTATACTTGGTACAGGAGGTGGTGAACCCTAAGGTTGCTACCACTACTACTATTAGGAGAAATATCTTTTTCATTTTCTTGTTTTCTTTATTTTAATAAGATGATTTACATGTAGCGCATCCAGTAGATGGTCTGGCGTATCATAGTGTTTGTTACCTTTCCGTCACGATCAGAATAAGCGTTGCTTGGAATTGGAAGGAAGAGGGCACCATTCTGGATGTCGCTAGCGGTCAAGGTCTGGAACTTGCCGTGTAATTCCTCCAAAATGTAGTTGTTGCGGATGATGTCATAGTAACGCTCATCGTTCTCGCCAAATAACTCCTTTTCACGTTCCTTGAAGATGGCTTTCTTGAGGTCGCCGTCATCATAGATGGATGGATAAGCTTCCGCACCGGCACGATTACGGATGGTGTTGAGGTCTGCGATGGCAAGGTCTGTCTGTCCTAACTTGTTGTAACATTCTGCACGGAGCAGGATAATGTCAGCAAGTCGCCAATACACGTAGTCCGCATTCAGTGAACGAAAGTCTTTGCCTGTCTCTGAGAACTCGTTTTGGGTGTAGATGCACTCCCGGAACTTGTAAGGGATGGCATATTGGATACCATCTACCTCCACAGGGTTGTCGATGTCGTAGAAGAAGGCTTGCTTACGTTGGTCGGATGGGTCTGGGTACATTTCCTCGACGGTAGAAGGGTAGAGTTGAAGATAGTTGTCGTATGGAATGTTACCCATCTGTGCTGTCTCTTTTACTGGCCAGCTGAGGTAGGCTGTTGCCACGTCGTTTGGTGTTTGACTGTCCTCAGAACGTGCCTTGTCGAATGTCAAGGTGAAGATAGCTTCTGGATTTGTCTCTTCTGGATGGGAAAGCTTGCTGCAGAGTTCTTCAGGAGAAGAGCATAAGCTATAGTTGCCCACTTTACCTTCTATCAAGAGAGTGGCGTAGTCGATGGCTTTCTGATAGTCTTCCTTAGGGTTGCCTTGTAAACCGTAAAGTTCTTCTACACTACCTTTCCAAGCGTAAATCTGAGCCAGAAGAGCGGCACTGTTGCCTTTGGAGGCATATTGACGGCTCGTGATGGAAGTGTTGTTCAAACCTCTTAGCTTGTCGTATGTTGGCAAGATGCTGAAAGCTGCCTCTGCACTGCTGATAGCTTTGTTGAGTACGTCTATCATCGGAGAACGACCATACATCACGATGTCGGTGGAATTCTTGGTGATCACGCAGTCGCCGTATCGTTGTGCCAAGAAAAAATAGGAAAGTCCCATGGCAAAGTAGGCTTGTCCTTTGTGGAAATTATAGCGTTCTTCCGACAAACCTTCTGTCTTGCCAATGTTGTCAAGGAGTAAGTTTGACTCATAGATAACGTTGTAGAGACCAGTCCACTGACCATCTTGGTCTTTGGCATAGCGTGGGTTCCAATCACGTAGTTCATTGTTCCAACCGAGATTGTCAGCCTTGGCACCTGCTGCGATGAAGGCATCGTTTTTGCCTAAGAAGGCGTTCTCGAAGAATAGTATGGAGGATGTAGTGGCATTCAACTCATTTTCTGATTTGAATGCATTGTTGAAGGTGACTTGGTTCTCTGGAATCTGCTCCAAGTCGCATGACACCAATCCTGCCGCACAGATGGCGGCTATAAATAGTTTCTTCTTCATGTCTTGTTAAAATTTTAAGTTAAAGCCAAATGTTACTGAACGGTTCAATGGGTACTGCTGACCCGTATCCTTGCCTGTGTAAGGATCAACGACTTCAGGGTCTGTACCTGAGTAGTTGGTCCACAAGAAGAGGTTTTGACCTGTGACATATAGGCTCAGGCCCTTGATTTTGTTTTTAAACCACTTGGCAGGCATCTCATAAGATAAGGTAATGGACTTGAGACGCAGATAGTTGACATTCTCGATATTGGAGTCGATGTCGCCATCAAACTGTCCTATGTAGCCTTGGTCTGCGAACTCCAAGGATGGATAGTCAGTCTCATCGCCAGGCTTCTGCCAGAAGGTTACCTTGCTTGGATCTGCCATGATGGTGCCGAAGGTCTTGGTGAAGTTGAATGCAGAGTTCTTCACCATGTTCATCATTTTGCGACGGATGGTATAGCTCATCATCATGTCGAGTGTCCAGTTCTTGTACGAAACACGGTTGCTGATACCACCGAAGGCACTTGGCAAGGTACTGCCTGCATAGTACTTGTCGTTGTTGTCGATGGTTCCATCCTGATTGAAGTCCTTGATTTTACGACCACCCACACGCAACTGATAGTTCTCGCTGTTATTGAAGCTCAATGGTACGAGCTTACCTGATGCGTTGTAATAATATGGTATCTGGGACTCATTCTGTACGATGCCCTCATCGTGATAGGTGTAGATGCCATAGACTGGGCGACCCAATACCTTGTCGCTCAAGTCCTCACCTCCGTATGACTTGCGGAAGAGGTTGCGGTCGTGAGAGATGTTGAAGCCCAGTGTCCACTGCCAGTTCTTTCGCTTGATGATATCTGCGGAAATCTCAAACTCAATACCCTCGTTGGATATGGCGGAAGAGTTGTTCCACATCTTGTCTGCCAAGAAGAAGTTTCCTGGGGTTGAGGTCTGCATCAGCAAGGCATGGGAGTATTTGTAGTAGTAATCCAACTTCACTTGCAAGCGATAGTTGAAGAGCTGAAGGTCGAGACCTAAGTCATATTGGTCGTTTTTCTCCCAAGTGAGCTGGTTGTTTGCGAGAAGTCCTGGTATCAAACCTGAATTACCTAAGAATGTGTTGCTGGTACTCATGGTTCCCAACGCAAGGTAAGCCTCGTTGAACTTCTGACCAGAGCGTCCCCAAGATGCACGGAACTTACCGAAGCTGAGCCACCAGAGATTTTTCATGAATGGTTCGTCACTGAATGTCCAGCCCAAGCCCACAGCAGGGAATGTTCCCCATCTCACGTCGCTACCGAAGACAGAAGAGCCGTCGGAACGAAGGGAAAATTCTGCAAGGTACTTGTGCTTGTAGTTGTATGCCAAGCGACCGAAGAGACTCATCATCTCTTGTACTTCCTGGTTGCTGTTGTACGTCTGCAATGCCTCATAGGTGCCATATTCGTCTTGGCGTAATGATGGCCATTCCTCACCTACATAGTGGATTTGGTTGGTAGGGCCGCCATAGGCAGAACCGCCAACAGTGTTGAGCTGGTCACGGTTGTAGGAGAAACCACCCATCAACTCGAAGAAGTGCTTTTCCTTGAGGTCGAACTTATAAGTGAGATAGTTCTCGCTCTGAATCATCGTCATGCCGATGTTCTGTCCTTCTGACTTGGATAATTTCTTGTAGGTCAGATAGTCTGGCGTAAAGGTATTGAGACGAGTGTTGTAGTGGTCGATAGCTGCCGAGAGCGAGAGCTTCAAACCCTTGATGATGTTATAGTTGAGTCCACCGCTCAATCGAATATTGTAGTTGGAGTTCACTCCATTGATTCCTCTCAAGGATTGCATAGCGGTCTTTTCGGCGATGCTTCCTTTTCCTGGCAAGAGGGTGGATTGTAGCTTCGGATCAATAGTGAGACCTTGTACCTTGCCTGTGGTAGCTGCTTTTTGGTCAGTGTAAGATAAGTTGATGCGAGTATAGGCATCTACCTTTGGGGTAATCTTGAAGTCAAGATTGGACATGAGGTTGGCTCGCAAGAAACTGGAGTTGATCATGATACCTTTCTCGTTGTAGATACCTGCGGCTACCATGTAGCGTACATTGTCGTTGCCCCCGGAGATGGAAAGGTCGGCCTTGGTCACCTGGCCGACACGAAAAGCATACTTCCACCAGTTGGTGCTGTTATTATAGAAAGTATTGAGGGAATCCTGTGCTAACGAAGGAATCTTGTTGGAATCGTCTGTGGTGATATTACCCTTATTCCAAAGGTAGTCGTATGCACCATAACTGTTTGGATCCCATCCCCATGTGTCCTTGTAACTATTCGGGAAGATAACCTTATCGGTCGTCCAGTCATATTCGCCGACACGTTGGTTCTTCGCCAAGAGAAGGTTCATCAAGCGCTCACCATTACCACGCAACTGGGTTGGGGTGGCAGGGAGCCAAGAGAAAGACTGGGATACGTTGGCGCTAAATTCAACCTTACCACTCTTACCTTTCTTGGTAGTGATGAGGATGACGCCATTACCTGCACGAGAGCCATAGAGTGATGCGGAAGTGGCATCCTTCAAAACCTCGACCGACTCGATGTTGGAAGGGTCAAGAGAAGAAAGTGGGTTGATACCTCCTGTATAGGTAGAAGAAGATTGGACAGGGACACCGTCAATGACAAACAACGGAGAACCGTCGTTGACACCTTGCTGATTCAGGGAACTAAAGCCTCGAATGACGATCTTGGAGCCGTTTCCGCCAGGCTGACCTGAGAGGTTGGATACATCGACACCTGCCATCTTGCCTTGCAATAAGGTTTCGATTGAGGAACTTGGTACGTCTTTGAGAGCTTCACCCTTCAAGGAAGAGACTGAGCCTAACATATCACGGCGAGTACGGCTACCGTATGCGATGACTGCTACCTCGCCAAGTTGGTTGCCTTCTTCCTTGAGGATGACGTTAACTGGGTGGCCGTTGTTATATTTCACGGTCATGGGCGCGTATCCGATGGCAGACACGATGAGCTCGCCGTTAGAGACATTGGTAGATAAGGTAAACTTACCCTCAGTGTCGGCGATGGTACCTTCTCGCAAACCTTTTATCCTTATGGTTGCGTTAGGGATGAACTCACCTTCGGTATCCTTCACTACACCCTTTATGAAAAATGAACCTTTTTGGGCGGTGTCCAAGCGGAACACACGGATAGACTTACCATTCACGCTGTAGGTAAATGGTGTCTTGCTCAACAAGTCTTGAACGGCTTTTTCTACTGTAGCTTCATCGAATGAGACAACCATCTTGTCGGGATAGTTCCTTACCTCATTGGTGTAATTGATGGAATAATCGCTATTCTTGGTGATGTAGTCCAAAATAGACGAAAGAGTTTTCTCCTTGAAGGAAACAGATAATTTTATCTCCCCCGTTTGTGCCAATACAGCAACTGGGTTGGACAAAGTTATCATCAAGCATCCTACTATGCATAGCAGATGCCAAGAACGGATGATGTTGATGTGCATATCTCTCTCTGTTAAATTAATAAATACATTCTTTGATTTATGGGTGCAAAATAACAACTTTTTGGTGAAATATGCAAATTTTATGTAATTTATTTGTCGGAAAGTCCCAAATAAGGGCTTTTCTCTCCTTTCAATGTTATCATTCTTACTACAATAGTTGTGATTCCTATTTACGAAAACGGCACCGGTAAACAATTCATTTAGGGGTGCTAAACAAGTCATTTACAGGTGGTAATCAAGTCATTTCCAACCTCTCAATAAGTCGTTTCCTTATCGTAAACAAGTCATTTGTTCTTTTCAAACAAGTCATTTCTTTTTTCATCTTTTCGCTGTTTTATTTATTTTGGCTGCAAAGGTAGTAAAAAACAACTATGCCATGTGTTCTGCGATATATCGCGATTTCTTTAAGGTTCATTAGCGGACTTTAACATAACTGCTTTGATGTTCTCAAGATTTAGCAGGATTACTCAAAAGGAATAAAACATTACAAAATAAAATGGAGGTGACGGTGACACCTACTTTTCAACTTTATTTTTATGCATTGGAGACACTACCCTCCAATTTGGATGTCTCCCTCTGATTATCAATCTTTTATCTATTTTCGCGCGGTAAGTCATAAAAAAAAGAGTATATAAAAGTGTCACCTGTCACCGTTTTCTGTCAAGCCCTTTATTGGAGCCAGTTTGTTGGGTGACACCAGTGACACGAGTTTTCACTGTTTTTGTGGATGGGTCTGTCACCCCTGTCACCCAACGATGTGCGGAAAATAGTGGACAAAATCATATTATATTCTTGTTTGTTTGCCTGTTTGTTTGCATGTTTGTCTCTTCAACAATGAGGAAAAAGTGCTCTTCTGACGTAATAAAATAGACGATGAAACGTTGTACTTAAAAAGAACATAAATTGTGATAATTATGAAGACAATTAAATCTTTTGTTGGATTAGTATTCGTACTGTTTGCATCCTTCTTTGTGGTATCCTGCAATGATGATGTCGAAGAAACATTAGAGCAACAATGGGCTTCGGTATTGGATAATCATGGCTGCAACTACGACTATAGTGACGATGGAAAATGTTTTGGTGATGGTGGCGGTATCAGCAAAGAAAACTTTGACAAAGTGATTGTTGGTCATGGCTGGAAGCACTATGGCACATGGGAAATAGACAAATATGGCAAAAGACTGCCTCTCGAATATTATCACAACATAATTGGTGTATCTCCAGATAATTACTATTTTGATAGCAACACTAAATTAACTATTTACTATCGTTCAAATACGGCTGGAAGTGCTATAAAGAAGAGTGAAGTAGCATATACTTTCAATCGTAAATATAAAGGAACGTCACGCACAGTCCTATTGCTTGACAATAAAAAATACATTCAAATCACTGGCTGGACAAGGGGTGAGCAACCTACTTTCTGCATGGTTCACCCATTGGGAGTAAAATCCAATGGAGAAACCCTCTATGGCGTTTCCATCTATGTACAAATGAATGATACAGAATTGAAATCAATGCAGGAGAGTGTAAAATCCATTAATACATACAATTAATAAATACAATTATGAAAGCTATAAGAATCATCACAACAGTGTTTATTGCGCTTGCCTCACTTGCAGCCAATGCACAGGAAGGAGCATGGAACGGCGAACTAAACATAATGGGAACTAAGTTGCCTTTAGTATTCAACTTCTCTGGCGACGGCTGCACCATGGATTCGCCTTCGCAAGGTGCTAAAGGAATACCAGCCGAGAAGACTATTAAGGACGACGGTACAATAAAGGTTTCGGTTGCGATGATTGGAGCCACATTTGAAGGAAAGATGGAGAATGGCGAAATTAAAGGTACATACACCCAAAATGGTTTCCCCATTCCTCTTACACTAAAGCCCGGCAAACTTGTAGTTAAACGTCCGCAAACTCCGGTTGCTCCGTTCCCATATAAGGAAGAGAACATAAGCTTCACAAATGCAGGATACACTTTCAACGGTACCCTCACCCTACCACAAAACTATTCTAAGCAGACTCCCGTAGTGCTGATGGTTACTGGTAGCGGACAGCAGAACCGTGACGAAGAACTATTTGACCATAAACCCTTTGCCGTAATTGCAGATGCATTGGCCCGTCAAGGCATTGCTTCCTTACGTTATGACGATCGTGGTTGGAATGATAAGAATATTGATTTCGGTCAATTCACAACAGCCGATTTCCTCCAAGATGCCGCATCTGCCTTATCTTTATTGCGCAAGCGTTTCAACAAGGTTGGACTATTAGGACATAGCGAGGGCGGCACAATAGCCATGATGCTTGCAGCTGAAGGCAAAGCCGACTTCATTGTGTCGCTCGCTGGCATGGCTATATCTGGTAAAGAAACTCTCGTGATGCAGAACCGCCAAGCTATGTCTGCCATAAATTTGCCTAAGGATATGGTTGATTCCTACTGCGCTACCATTTTAAATATTCTCAACGAGATTGCAAATGGCAAGAAGACAAGTGAGATAAACATCGACGGAGTGCCAGACAACTTAAAGCCTATCCTAAAAAGATCATTAGAGCAAGCCAACTCGCCATACATACGCCATTTCATAACTATAGATGCTGGCAAGCAGTTGTCCAAGATTAAATGCCCAGTGTTGGCACTTAACGGCACAAAAGACACTCAAGTGGACTGCGCCGCCAATGCAACTATACTTGAAACTGGACTCTCCAACTGCAAGCACACTATAAAGAAGATTGATGGTGTAAACCATCTGTTCCAACATTGCTCAACTGGCAGCGTTGTGGAATATCAGCAAATAGAAGAAACTATTGCTCCAGAAGTGCTGGAGACAATAACCAAGTGGATTAACGAACTGTAATAATAATTACTGAGTCTACTTGAAAAAGTCAGAGCACTATCAATTTGAAAGTTAAACGGCAAAATAAGCCAAAAACAGGCTCGTAAATGCAATTTTTCATAAAGAAAAGCTCTTTTTATGCTTTTAAGTTTTAAACTGTAAGCATTTTGAAGTACACCTCTGTTTTGATGGCACTTTTTAAAGTGGGCTCAGGCATTAATAGTTTTCATAAAATCCATATGCACCTTTTGCGAGGCTTGTTGAATGTTCACCAAAATATTCATGATATAAACTTTCCCCAAATCCTTTAATTCCTCCTTGGTCGTTCGAAGGCATGAGAATAAATTCTTGTGGATTTGTTGCATCGAACACATTGTTGGTGTAGCAAATAGCTGGTAATGAGTCTAAATAAAGATGCTCAAGATATATGCCAAGTTGTTCCTGTTTGCCATAATCGCTCATTTGGTCTTGAAAGAGTATTTTCTTGAGTTTAATGAAATCATCTGCAAATGCTACAACGATTTTTTCCATTCCGTTCTTTTGTATTTTAAAGGTTATAGCATTATCATCCATTCGTGCTATACAAGAATTACAATAAGGCTTAGTAAGATAACTTAAATCATAAACCCCATATTTGATTTTGTCAGCTGCCATTGTATTATTGTAATCGATGTAATTTAGTCTCACGCTCCATTGTCTTTTGTCGGCAGATGTTCTCAGTATCAAGTATATGGAGCCAAGTATATGTTGTGTTTCTTGTGAAACGATTCTAAAGCTAAAATATTCCATCTTGCCATCAGATTGATTGTTAAACACGCGATAGTCCACTAGAGCTTTTGGAAATTCTTCTATCACAGATACTAGTGCAGCCCGGAAGTCTCTTTCAGCAAGTGCTCGATTGGTAGTTTGGTAATAACCAGTGCCGATACCAGTAATTTGTTTACCATTCTTCGGTATAAATACATTCAATTGAGCACTTCTGTCTTTCCAAAGGGGTCCAGAAATTATGTTTTTATTATATCTCCCATTCCACACATATTCATATTTAAATCCGAGACGAGTAGTAAGTCTTTCCCTGAATATTGGAGCGTCACAGTCCATCTGCACCCCATGATAGCTCAAATGCTCATTGGCTCCTGGGAATACCGCAGCAAGGCAATTGTTAATTTGCTCGATGTTTTCTCCAGAAACGGATTGTTTTGAAACAAAAACAACTTTACTCGTTGGAGAGTGGAATGTTGTACTTTTTTTATTCTGTGCCAATAAGTTTATGCTAACACTTATAAAAAGGAGTAAGTAAAATAGTCTTCTCATTGCTTTCTATTATTTAAATTTTCTGCAAAGGTAAATATTTTATTTCTATATAATGCTATATTTAAAAAAAATAACATATAGTATTTGTCTTTTTTCATGCAGAGTAATCAAAAGGTGAATGATAAGAGAATATAAGTGAAATATAATATCTGTCGCCATTGATGGTGGAATACTTCATTGTTTATATGCTTCTTCTTGTTTTTTGTGCCTTTATATTTTGGCTCCTTGGCAATAGGAATCATCTGTATAGTGTTAGCAATTTTTAATGCCGACGACTCAGGCGGAACAATTGGTGGTGGAGGATTGCCTTGGCGCCTATAATCTTCAAGTAGCCAATGCGCCTGCTATCAGATACTTGCAGTAGAAGGTTTCGCCAAGACAGATTTTATTATGCGCCCTTTTTCTTCATCATCAATCGCGACTTTTCTTTGGCCAGAACCTGCATATCCACTGCCACATCGTCTTCATCTACAATTTCTACGCCAGTCATTGTTTCTATCACGTCTTCCATAGAAACTACGCCACGGAGACAACCGTATTCATCTACAATAATAGAGATGTGTTCGCGCTTTTCCAGCATCTTTTCCCATATCTGATATAGAGATTCATCTTCATTGAAAGAAAGAATCGGGCGCACCAACTCTGATAATCTGGTCTGGAACTTGTCGTCTGAAACCTCCTTGAGCACCATGTCTTTCAGGATATAGCCCACGATGTAGTCTTTGTTACTATCATATACAGGGATGCGAGAGAATTTCCATTCCTTCTGTTCGTAAAACTCCTTGATGGTTTGATTCACGTTGGCAGATTCTACCACAATGGATGGAGTCATTACCTCTTTGGCCTTTACTCCAGCCAGGCGAATACAGCTTTTGATGATCTTGCTTTCTGATTCACGGAAGATACCTTCTGTGGTTCCTACATCCACCATGGCTGACACTTCCTCGCGGCTCATGGTGGCCTGGTGGTTCTTAGAAGTAAATATCTTCGTAATCAGTTCTGAGAGCAGCACCAATGGATAGGTGATGAAAATGAGCACCCTGATAATCTTGGTAGATGACATGGCTAATGAGCGCCAATAGGATGCACCAATGGTTTTCGGGATGATTTCAGAAAGCACCAGAATCAGCAGGGTAAGAATAGCGGAAATGATACCGAAGTATTCTTCACCAAAGAGTTTGATAGACTCAGCACCTACACCGGCAGAACCGATGGTGTGGGCAATGGTATTGAGCGAAAGAATGGCACCCACAGGGCGATCTACGTTGTTCTTGTACTGTTTCATCAAAGAGGCTGTCTTGTTGCCTTGACTCTCCTTCATTGAGATAAACGACATTGGAGTTGATAATAATACAGCTTCCAGGACAGAGCATAAAAAGGATAGTGACAGAGCACCTAAAAAATATAAAATAATTAAACCCATGTAAATTTTAATTCGTTAATAATATGTTATCTGAAATGAGATAGATATTATTTCCGAAGATTACAATGCAGGATGTAATGGGGAACATTACATCTTTGGAGTTTATTTGATATATGTTTTGTTGTTGCAAATGTCATTACAATCATCATTGATTTCAATTTGTTGCAAATATAATGAAAATAATACGAAACTCCTCTTAATTTTTCGAAAATTAGATTGTTTTATATGATTTTTAGTAAATAATTGTTAGTCTTTCTAATAACATCTTTCATGGAGAAGAGGATGAGGGTGAGTCATAAATCTTGACACACTATCCGATGAGAAAGCATTTCCTCAAAGAAAGTATATTTATCAAATCTAACGATGCGCATTTATAAGGTCTCATGATGCGCTTCGTTAGGGTTTAATGATGCGCTTTATTAAGGTCTCATGATGCGCTTCTTTAAGTGTTAATTAAGTGATTCTTT
>ERZ1023690.59-NODE-59-length-19327-cov-27.854348_pt1 | contig 19327 bp, 16 predicted proteins | sample MGYA00380347_ERZ1023690 | MGnify/ENA primary metagenome ERZ1023690 (study PRJEB33179, sample SAMN07449029) | human gut metagenome | biome: Human-gut; feature: Human associated habitat; material: Faeces | host: Homo sapiens | place: India:Kasaragod | collected...
TGCAGAAGGAACTCGGCTGGGAGCCATCTCTCCAGTTTGAGGAGGGTATCGAGGAGACCGTAAAATGGTATCTCGATAACCAGGAATGGATGGATAATGTAACGTCGGGTGATTACCAGAAGTATTATGTGAATATGTATAAAAATTGCTAATGTCAGATAATTTAAAAATAAAAACAAGAAAAGGGTTGGTTTGGAGTGTAATAGAACGCTTCGCAACACAGGGGGTACAGTTTCTTTTTGGGATTATTCTTGCTAGACTGCTTTCTCCAGAAGATTATGGAACAATAGCTATGCCTTTGGTCTTTTTGGCAATAGCTCAATGTTTTATAGACAGTGGTTTTTCAACAGCTTTAATAAGAAAACCTGAATTAACAGAAGCTGATCTTTCGACTGCTTTCTATTTTAACATAGGAGTTGGCGTAATCTGTTATTTGATATTATTTTTTTCATCACCCTTGATAGCGGATTTCTATAATACTCCAATTTTGGCTGATTTATTAAAGGTAACAGCTTTGGCAACTCTTTTTAATCCTTTATGTGCTGTTCAACAAGCTTTACTTACGCGAAAAATAAACTTTAAAACTCAAGCAATAATCTCTCTCTCAGGTGCATTGGTTAGCGGAGTTATAGGTTTATTTATGGCATATAGTGGATTTGGAGTTTGGTCTTTAGTTTGTCAGCAGGTGGGAGGATATTTAATTAGAACAATTCTTTTATGGGCTTTTAGTAATTGGAGACCCAAAAAACAATGGTCTTGGGAATCTTTTTATTATCTTTGGGGATTTGGATCAAAATTGTTAGGCTCAGGTTTGTTGGATACAGTATATAAGAATATTTATCCAATTGTTATAGGAAAGTTTTTTAGTGCTAATGATTTAGGTAATTATACACGCGCACAACAATTTTCAAATCTGCCTTCTAGTAATGTTGCGGGTATTATGCATCGGGTGACTTTTCCTGTTTTGAGTAGTATACAAAATGAGGATGAGCGTTTGGCAAGAAATTATCGTAAAATATTGAAATTGTCAGCTTTTGTAATATTTCCTATGATGCTGATGCTTTCTGCTATATCAAGCCCCCTTGTTAAAGTCGTTTTGACGGAAAAATGGAATGGTTGTATAGTCCTATTGCAAATTTTATGCTTTTCAATGATGTGGTATCCTATTCATGGAATAAATCTTAATTTATTAACTGTAAAGGGCCGTTCTGATTTGTTTTTTAGATTAGAAATTATAAAAAAAATATTAGGCGTTTGTATCATGTGTATAACAATACCACATGGTATAATTTGGATGGTTTCTGGTGAAATTGTTAGTTCCATGGTAGCTTTAATTATCAATACATATTACACAGGAAAGTTAATTAATGTTGGTTATATTAAGCAAATGGGAGATTTGCTTCCTATCTTTGGGGTTTCTTTTTCCATGTGGCTTATAATTCATGCCTCATTATTCTTAACTGATAATATGTATGCTCAATTAATAATAGGCGTTAGTTCAGGCTTGGCTTTTTATGTAATTTCTGCAAAAATTCTTTTGAAGTCAGAATGGAATGAAGCTATGGAAATGGTTTTAAACAAAATAAAATAATAAAGAAATGAATGATAAAATATTAACAGTAACATCTCCGTTACTGCCAAATTTGGATGATTTTTACGCAGAGCTCCAGAAAATCTGGGATAGCAAGTGGATAACAAATAATGGTGAATATCATAAGAAACTGGAGGCAGCTCTTGCTGAATACCTTAAAGTACCTTATGTAAGCCTATTTACCAATGGTACCTTGCCATTGCTTACTGCATTACAGGCGCTTCGTATTACAGGCGAAGTTATAACAACACCATATAGCTTCGTAGCTACTACTCACAGTATTTGGTGGAATGGTTGCAAACCTGTGTTTGTTGACATTGATCTAGCAACAGGTAATCTTGATCCAGACAAGATAGAAGCTGCTATTACTCCAAGAACTACCGCCATTATGCCAGTACATGTTTATGGAAAGCCTTGTGATACCAAGGCTATTCAGGAAATAGCAGATAAATATGGTTTGAAAGTTATTTATGATGCTGCTCATGCTTTTGGTGTAGAGGTAAATGGTGAGAGTATTTTGAATGCCGGTGATATGAGTACTTTGAGTTTTCACGCAACAAAGGTGTATAATACTATTGAAGGTGGTGCAATGATTATGCACGATGAAAAAACCAAAAAACGTATTGATTACTTGAAAAATTTCGGCTTTGCAGGAGAAACTGAGGTTGTTGGTCCAGGTATCAATAGTAAGATGGATGAGATGCGTAGTGCGTATGGATTGTTGAACTTGAAGCAGGTGGATGCTGCTATTGAGGCTCGTCATCAGGTTGCTATCAAGTATCGTGAGGCTTTGCGCAATGTAGAAGGAGTTACATTCTTTGATGATATGCCTGGTGTTCGTCATAACTATAGCTACTTCCCAATCTTCATTGATGCTCAGAAGTATGGTATGACTCGTGATGAACTGTATGCAAAGATGAAGTCACAGAATGTGTTGGGTCGTCGTTATTTCTATCCATTAATTAGCGATTTCTCTACTTATCGTGGTTTGGAGAGTGCTGCACCCAATAATCTTCCTAATGCTCATAAAATGGCTAATTCGGTAATATGTTTACCTATGCATCATTCTTTGAGTGATGAAGATGTGCAAAGGGTCTTAGATTGTATTTTATATTAAAAGTTTATAAATGAAACATATTTTTTTATTAGGAGTAGGACATGCTACTCCTATATTTATTGAACTTGCAGAAGCTTGTGGTTATATAATAGATGGACTTTATCATTATAATAATGAACGAACTGGAGAAATAGATCATGATTATCCTATTTTAGGTTCTTTTGACGATATGTTCAGAAATGGAGTAAAAGGTAAAAACTTTTGTCTAACTATGGGCAATATGGATATTAAGGAGCAAATCAGTAAGCAGATACTAAGTGAAGGGGGCTTAATTCCAACATTAATTCATCCTTCTGCATTGATATCTCGTTTTTCTAAAGTTTCAGATTGTGGTGTTCTTATAGGTAACAGATGTGAGATTCAATCAGATGTAATTGTTGGAGAAGGATGTGTGATAAGGTCCGGATGTATAGTATGTCACAATACCAAATTAGAGCAATATGTTTTTTGTGGTCCTGCTTCCTTGGTTGGAGCGTTTGCACATCTGGAATCAAAGGTATTTGTTGGACAGCGTTCATTGATTATTTCTGGCAAGGTTGATGAAGTAGGTGAGTCTGCTATTATTGGAGCAGGTGCAGTCGTAACAAAACCAGTGGCTTCTGGTTCTGTTGTAGTTGGCAATCCTGCAAAGAGAATAAGATGAAAAATCATAATATTATGAATGAATTTTGTAATGGTAATGAAATTTTAGTTTCTGTTTTATGTTTGACATATAATCAGGTTAGGTATGTTCGTGATTGTCTAAATGGTTTCGTGTTACAAAAAACAAATTTTGCATTCGAAGTAATAGTTCATGATGATGCATCAACTGACGGTACAAAAGAAATAATCCAAGAATATGCTATTAAATATCCAAGTATTATTAAACCAATATTAGAGACTGATAATCAATATTCTAAAGTAGGATTTGGCGGAATAAAGAAAATTGTAAAACCCTATTTGAAAGGTAAGTATATTGCATTCTGTGAAGGAGATGATTATTGGACTGATTCATTAAAATTGCAGAAACAATTACAAATATTTAGAGAAAATGAGCTTGTTGATTTAGTTTTTACCAATATTGATTATCTTTATGAAGAAACAGGAAAATGTATAAGTCGTTTCCTTACCACTAATGGTAGAAGAGTTTCTAATAGTTTTTCGGATCATTTGTTTAATACCAATTTTATTGCACCATGTACTTGGATGTATAAATCTAAGTTCTTATTGTGTGATGATAAAAAATATGTTGATGCATCATTTGTCACTGCTTTAGAAATTTTTGCTAATGGAAATGTATATTTCTTGGATGAAGTAACTGCTGTTTATAGATGTGTAAAAGAATCAGCTTCTCATTCAGCTTCTTTAGAGAAAAGATATAAGCATCTAAAAGGGGTTATTAATATAAAAAAAGAGTATATAGAGAAATATAGACAGTTGGTTAATCAAGAAGATATTGAGAAATTTTATTCAAATTGGTATGGTCAAGCATATAGGATGTTTGTTGTGGGTGATAAAAAAGAATTTGCAGAAGCACGTTCTGCTTTTTTACGTACTCATAAATATTGCAAGTATCTTTTTTATAGCTTACCAAAACCAATTCTTGGACTTTTGATAAAATTACGTTATAAAAAATATTTAATAAATTAATGAAAGTTTTAGCTATTGTTGTATCATATTATCCTGATATTGCTCTTTTGCAAAAAAATATTAGTATTCTTTTACAACATGTAGATCATATTCTTGTTTGGGAAAATATGGTCAAACAAGAAGCTGTAAAATATAGAGTTGTCGACAGTTCCAAGATAGAATATGTGGGTGTAGAGCAAAATGTCGGGATATCCAAGGCTTTAAACTATGCTTGGAACTATGCACAAGAAAATGAATACGATGGTATATTAACAATGGATCAAGACTCTATTTGGGAAAATTTGGGAGATTTCTTTAAAAAGATTGAAAGTTCTCCTTTAAAAGAAAATTCTATTTTTTCCCCAAATCAAGGTATTGAACATTTGCACATACCATTTAAGCAAATAGATCATGCGATAACTTCCGGTATGTATGTTCCTATTTTGGTTTTAAATACAATAGGTGGTTATCTTGAAGATTTTTTGATAGATGGGATAGACTTAGAGTTCTGTTATCGTGCAAAAAACTTTGGATTTAAGACTTATGCTGTATCTGGTTGTTATTTAAAGCAACGATATGGTGCCCCTAAAGTACATCGTTTTTTATGGAAAAAACATGTGGTTTCAAACTATTCTCCTTTTAGGCTTTACGGTATATTAAAGAATTTTAAAATTATAATGCTTTTATATCCCAAAGAAGAAGGAGTTAAGCGTGAGTTAAGAAAGGTTTATATACGTCAGTTCGTTAGAAATATACTTTTATATGAGGATAATAAAAAAGCTAAGTTATTAGCTATATTAAGCGGCTATCTTCATGGAATGTTTTATAATCGCATGCGCATAACGAAATTTCTAAATAAATGGCTTCCTAATTATCAAGTTTAAAAATGAAAGAAGAATATGTTGTTATAGCTAATACACTATTTCATGTGTTATTGTTTGTATATTGTTTGATGCGATATACAAAATGGAATATGTCAACGGTGTTAGCATTTTTTTATGCTTTAAGTTCAATTGCATCTTTAGCTTACTTTGAAAACCCGTTGTATCCACTATTCCCTTCTGCTGGTGGCATAATTACGATACAAGCAGGCTTGGTTTTGTGGTTTATTGATGGATGTTGTATATTGGCTTTTAGTAGAATTGATTTTACCAGAATAAAGCAATTGATTCACTATGATAAAAAATTATTATATAATATAGAAAAGTTAATTGTTTTTATATTAGCAGTTTATCTTTTATTGGCACTTCCTTTATCTGTTAAAGACTTTGTTAGTTCTTCAAATTTGAGTGAAATGAGAAATTCACAATATGATGCAACTCAAATCACTGCAAAATATAGTGGTGCATTGGGGTTTATTTTTTATAAATTTCAATTATATGTTTATACAACCCCTTTGCTTTTGTTATCAATTATTTCTGTAAGGTATGTGTTCCAAAAAAGATTGACAACATGGGATAAAATGGGTATTGCATTATATTTGTTGGCTAAAATAAATATTGTATTATGCAATGTATCCAGAGCTACTATTATGTTTGCTACATTTGATTTGATAGTTCTTTTTGTTTTATATAAAGATTTTTTTGCTGAAAAGGTTAAAAGAAAACTGATGTTGATTTCGCTGTCCTTAGCGATAGGTATATCATTTGTTTTTGCTGCTATTTCTTTTTCAAGATTTGGAGAAGAAAAATCACTTATAGAGGATGTAAATACAATGAGATATGCTGGAGAGGCAAATCTAAATTTTATGTCTTTATTATATCCAGATTTGAAAGAACCATTTTGGGGATATGAAGATTTCGCATTATTTCGTGCTATTTTAGGGCAGGATTATACATCAACAGCATCTAGAGAAGGTACTACTGTCTATAATTATGATATTAAAAAAAAGTATAAATATTATAATCCAACATATATATTTCATGGTACAGCTGGTCTTTTTTTATTTAATTTTGGCGTATTTGGTGGAATTGTTGGGGCATTTTCCTTCTTCCTGTTTATTCGGAGAATAGGTAAGAACCAATCCAAACTACCTGTAATTTCTATATTTGTAATAATAGTATGTGCTGCAAATATTCTTAAAGGTATATGTTATATGGAAATAAAAGGACTAGAGGGTAATAATTTGATACTTTATCTTATACTTTTGAGCCTATTTTTGAGAAATTCTAATAACAGATTAATTGTTAATTCTAATAAATTGAATAATAAATATGGAAAAAAATAATATTATAGCTTTCTATCTTCCACAATTTCACCCTATTAAAGAAAATGAAAAATGGTGGGGCAAGGGATTTACGGAATGGACAAATGTAGGTAATGCAAAACCCCTTTTTCCAGGACATTATCAGCCAAGAGTACCGAAAGATCTAGGTTACTATGATTTACGTTTGGAAGAAGTTGCAGAACAACAATCTGAACTAGCTTTGGAAAATGGAGTGACAGGATTTATGTATTGGCATTATTGGTTTGGTAATGGTAAAACAATAATGGATATGCCAATAAAGCGTATGTTGAACGACAAGAAAATTAAAATTAAGTTTTCTGTTTGTTGGGCGAATCATTCATGGTATGCAAAGAATTGGAATTCGAGAGACTCAAAGACTGATAAATTGCTCATAGAACAGCAATATCTTGGAAAGCAAGATTATATTGACTATTTCAATTATTGTTTGCCTTTATTTAAAGATGAGCGATACTTACTCATAGACAATAAGCCTTTGTTTGGTCTTTATCAGCCTTACTCCATGCCAGATATTAATGAGTTTATTGATTTGTGGAACGAGATGGCTAAAGCAAACGGATTTGATGGCATTTATTTCATGGCATTTAATTCGAGATGCAACGGATATGAGAAATTTAAGAACTCAGCGTATGATGCATGTGTAGTGGACTGTGTGGCTGACAGCAAATACTATGGTAAAAGCCGTTTCCTCAATAAATGTTATTACTGGTTGTGTAGAAAGTTGGGATTCCCAGAAATAGTCCCTTATGATAATTATGTAAAAACTTGCTTTAAATACTTTATGGAGCATGAGGATGTCGTTCCATGCATAGTTCCAAATTATGATCATACTCCAAGAAGCAAAAGAGCAGGTATGCTTTTGCATAAATCGACCCCAGAGAAATGGGAAACCCTTTTAAAGGGTATAAAACGAATCTTGGATTCTAAAGAAACCAAGAATTCAAGTTCTCGTTTACTGTTTATAAAAGCATGGAATGAATGGGCAGAAGGAAATTATTTGGAACCTGATTGCGTATTTGGTCGCAGTTATTTGGAAAGAATCAAAAAGATTTTTGGTTAATGGATATAGTCATTTGTGTAGCATATAAGAATTGTTTCTTCTTGAAGAAAAACATTCTGTTTATAAATAAGAATCTGTGTCCGGACAATATATACATTATCACGAATGGTTCTAATTTCAAATTGTTGGAATCACTTCCTGACAATGCTAAATTGTTGGACGAGAATAAACTCGTGGATGGATTGACTTTCGCAAGTGTGAGAAAAGGCGTGAAGGAACATCTTGGACTCAATCTGACGGGTTGGTATTTCCAGCAATTTCTTAAAATGGCATTTGCTCTTACAGAGTACGCTAAAGATGAATATTTGGTTTGGGATGCTGATACAATTCCATTAAATCATTTGGAATTTAAGGATCATGATGGGCGTTATCTTTTTATGCCCAAGACCGAGCATCATGCACCATACTTTAGTACAATAGATAAATTGTTTGATGCTCCAAAGAAGGCTGACTACTCCTTTATATCTGAGCATATGATTTTCAATGTAAAGATAATGCGTGAACTAATTGCTAAGATTGGACAGGCGGAAATATCAGGATGTCCTAGAGGGGCTTTGTGGTTCGAGAAGTGTATTTATGCTATACAGCCTGGAGTTTTACAAGGATTTAGTGAGTTTGAGACATACGGAACATATTGCCTGAATTATTATCCAGATATCTTCAGACTTCGTAAGTTTAGAACTTTCAGAAGAGGAGGTCTGATCTTTGGCATGATGGCATCTACGAAAGAAATTGACTCTTTGAAGGATGATTTGGATACATGCTCATTCGAATTGTATGATTATCCTGTATCTCTTCATAGAAGATGGTTGCAGAAGGCTTTTTATTGGTACTGTAGAATCAAAAATAAATTGAGAACAAAATAATAATTATGCAAAAGAAATATTATCCTTATCTTGACCTGCTCAAGTTCATATGCTGCATAGGCATTGTGGGTATTCATACTTGGCCGTTCTATTATGCGGCAGAACCATTAAGGGATTGGTTTGGGAGGTTGTGCCCTGTCTTCGTTTCCATCTTCTTTGTGGTTTCTTCCATGCTTTTCTGGCAGAAGATGGACTTCAACAATAATGATTGGGATAAGTTGGGGCATTTCTGCAAGAGATTGCTCATCCTGCTGGGGTGTTGGTCTATTATACTCCTGCCTCATTGGCTCCCAAAGTTTATTAGGCACAATCCTGATGATTGGTATCTGTGGCTGGTTCCGCAAATTTTGACTCAAGGCTCTGCGCAGGGCTCTTGGTTTATCATGGCTTTGATATATGGCACTATCATTTGCTATTTGCTAAACCGATACATAAACAAGCATTTCGTGTTTGCCCTATGTGCATTCATCTGGCTTTACTTTAGTTTGGTCAAAGGTGGATATATTGATGATTGCTTGGGAATTTATCTGCACGGTGAGGGTGATGGTTTCCATTTGGATTCATTTTATTTGCCAACTCGCTCCATATTTTGGATAGAGGCAGCCTATTATTTGTTGCCTAAGTTGAAGAGAGTGAGTGTACCTACAGTGGCTTTGGCTGCAATTTCGGGGGGGGGCAATTTTTGCAGAACTATTTGTAAGAGATTATGTGTTTGTTCTTAATGCGGTAATTGCGATATGTGTTCCTACGATATGTGCCAAGATTGCAACAGTTTCCAAGAATTCTAACTATGTCTTTTTACGTAAGATGAGCATCATGATATACTTTATTCACTTTGTGCCAGTAACAGTATTTCATGTTCTTGCTGATAAGCATCTTATTCCTTACGAATATGGAGCAATAGAGTTTTTGGTAGTATTTGCTTTTGCATCGACATGTGCTGGCTTAATAGTATGGGCAAGCAATAAATTTAAACTTTTGAAATATTTTTATTAGGTTAAATGAATATGGTTTCTATAATAATAGCCACTTACAATTCTGGTAAAACTTTGAGACGTGCGCTGAATAGCGTGCTCAATCAGACCTATCAGGATTGGGAGTGCATAGTGGTGGATGGTGCGTCAAAAGATGATACCATCGATATTGTAAAGGAGTTTGTAAACAAAGATTTTCGCTTCCGTTACATCTCTGAGCCTGACCACGGCATTTATGATGCCTTTAATAAGGGATGGAAAATGGCGAAAGGTGAATGGGTGATGTATCTGGGAAGTGATGATGAATATACCAAGGATGGAATCAAAGCTCTGTTGGAGAATAGTAATGGGGCTGATGTGGTGTATGGTAATGTCATATTAAAATATTCAGATTTGAAATATAAAAAACAAAAGGCTTCTCACGTTAATTTTACTGGTACTAAAGCTTTTTGTTGCCATCAAGCAGTTGCAATGAAAAAAGGAGTCCTTTTTAAGTTAGCTGGATTTGATGAAAAGTATAAATTGTTAGCTGATTGGGATGTTCTGCGTAGAGCTGGACAAAGTGGCTTTGATTATAAGTATGTAGATGTAGAGGTTGCATTATTTTTTGTAGGAGGAGCTAGTTCATATAATTATGATGCGACTTTTGAAGCATATAGAATTTATAAAAAATCGACAAATGCATTAGTAGCTTTTATAACGCTTTCTACAAGACTTGTTCGAAAATTTCTTTTAATAAGTAGAAATAAATATGTTGGGCATTAAACTTTTACATTTTTCAGTGGATGATGTTATAGTATCGTTTAAGCAGCTTACAGAAACGAATCCCATCTCTATTTTTGAAATTCCAATGTTTAGTTATTTGAAAAAAATGCATGAAAAGTTTGGGGTGGTTGTTTCTTGTTATTGTTTTTATACATGTGGTGACTTTACGTTATCTAATGCAACAAGACAGTATAGACAAGAATTTGAAAACAATTCTTCATGGTTAAAATTTAGTTTTCATGGTAATACAGGAAGAGAGAACTATGAAGAACAAGACTTAAAAATGTCTCAAAGGCAATTTCAAGATGTTATTTGTAATTTAAAAGAAATAGTTGGACCTAGTTCTTTAGATAGTTTCGCTAGAATTCACACCTTTCAGGCTTCCCGTAATTTTGTTCGCTTTTTAGCTCAGAATGAAGATTACTCGTTGAAGGGATTGTTGTCCGCAGATGACAGTAGAATTTCGTATTCACTTTCTAAGTGTGATAATGCTCAACTTAAATTAGATGGTTGGTTTCAATCCGATGGTTTGGCTCTATTAAAAACAACTCAACGTTTTGATAGTTTAAGACCGAGCAGTTTGAAGCGTTTGTTTGTGGTGGGGGGGCAAGTTCTTTTATTCACTCATGAATGGATTTTCTATCCTCAACAAGATTTTAATTTAGCGGTAAGAGCGAAGCTTATTAAGCTGTTAATGAATATAGTATTTAGATTTTATAAGAAGGAAAATTACTATAATGTATTTCCTATAGAGATATTAAAATATAAAGTTAATGGATAAGATGAAGCGATTTATAGATTGCGGTGTTGGAACATTTGCCTGCAATCTAAGATGTCACTATTGCTATGTGGCGCAGAACTTTTTGTTTACCCAGAAGGTACCAAAATTTAAGTATTCTGCTGAGCATATTGGGAAAGCTCTTTCTAAAGAAAGACTTGGTGGTACATGTATGTTTAATATATGTGCGACAGGTGAAACCCTCATGCCCCAAGCTGTTGTGGATTATACAAGGGCGATATTAGCTCAAGGTCATTATGTGATGATTGTGACTAATGGTATGTTGAAGAAACGTTTCGAGGAGTTCGCTGAATTTCCTGAAGATTATCGTAAGCGTTTGTTCTTCAAGATTTCATATCACTATTTGGAGCTAAAACGTCTGAATAAGTTTGAATTGTTTTTCTCAAACGTGAATATGATAAAGAAAATGAAGGCTTCCTTTACTATAGAGGTTACGCCTTCGGATGAACTTATTCCGTATATTGAGGAAATGAAAGAAGTTTCCTTGAAGAATCTTGGAGCTTTGCCACATATAACGGTTGCTCGTGATGAAAGTAAACCCGATTATCCTTTGTTGACAAAGTTGTCTCGTGAGGAATATATTAAAACTTGGGGACAATTCGATTCAAAGATGTTTGACTTCAAAATTAGTGTGTTTGGTGTAAAACGAAAAGAGTATTGTTATGCTGGTAACTGGACTTGGACATTGAACCTCATTTCTGGAACTATGAAACAGTGCTACCAGACCAATTATTTTGCCAATATCTACAAGAATGTTTCAAAACCTCTGAAGTTTGTTAATATAGGACATGGTTGTAAAGCTCCCCATTGCCATAATGCTCATGCATTTTTATGCTTTGGGGCTATTCCTGAGTTAAAAACTCCATATTACTATGAATTAAGAAATAGAGTTTGCTCTGATGGTACTGAATGGTTGCAACCAGAAATGAAAGCCTTCATGTCTTGCAAGCTTAATGAGGTTAATGATGAGGTTCATCCAAAAAAAGATTTTTTTGTTAACTGGATTTATAATTATATCTATAAAAGTGCGATGTTGGCCAGAAAAGTATTGAAAAAATTTGATGCCAATTATAAGGCAAATGAAGTACATAAGTAAATATGACGAACAAGCAAAAGATTTTTCAACTGAGAGAGGAGATTTTTTCCTCTCTCAATAAAATAGTCGGGAAGAGATGTATTTTGCTCGATGCACCATACTATCATAATATAGGTGATGTGTTGATATGGACAGGAGTGCAATGTTATATGCATGATAATGGTATTCAATGCTTATATACTGCTTCTTATGAGACCTGTACGTTTCCCAAAATAGAAAAGGATGTCACCGTGTTGTTTAATGGAGGTGGAAACTTGGGAGATTTGTATCCAGAGCACATGAAATTCCTTATATCTATTACAGAACATTATCCAAATAATAGGATAGTAGTACTACCTCAGACTGTTTATTATAAGAATGTAGAGCAAGCAGAGTTCGATATTTCTAGATTGAAACAACATTCAGATTTCTATATTTGCGCAAGAGATCAAGTAGTTTATAGTCGATTACGTAAATATTTTGATAATAGAACCCTCCTGCTTCCAGATATGGCATTTTGCATTTCTTCTCAGAGGTTAAATCCTTATAGAAAGGAACAAAACAAAGAAAAACTCATTATAAAAAGAGATGATTGCGAAAAAGGAACAATGAGAGTAAGTCTGGATGGGGATATTTCTGATTGGCCAGTATTTGTGCATTCTTTTAGAAAGACTACGTTTGCCAATAAACTTTTTAAACGTACTTCTGATGCCAAAATTCCATTGCTGTCTAAGGTCATTAATAGTTTGTGGAATTGGTATGCTCCTAAATTTTTTAATAAAATGATGGTGCGTGAGGGAGTTGAGTTCATATCTCCTTATAGATGTGTGGAGACAGTACGTCTTCATGGATGTATTCTTTCAATCTTACTTGATAAAGAGATAATTTTAGTAAATAATTCGTATGGCAAGAACAAAGATTTTTATGATTCTTGGTTGACGGATTTGGAAACAATTAATTTAAAATGCTAAAAAATGCTTTTGTCTTTAATCTTACCTGTATATAATGTAGAGGCATATTTGGGGAGGTGTATTGAGAGCTGTCTTCGTCAGAATCTCCCAAAATCTGAATATGAAATAATTGTAGTTATTGATGGTTCTCCTGATCATTCAGAGGATGTTGCAAAGAAGTTTCAAAAAACGAATGATAACATTAGAATCATTAATAAGGTTAATGGTGGATTAAGTGCTGCAAGAAATACCGGATTAAAAACAGCATTGGGAGAATTTGTTTGGTTTATTGATTCTGATGATTACATAGAGGAAAATGTATTATTGGATATTACTGAACAGTTGAAAACAAATCGTCTTGATTGTTTATGGCTAGATTGGCAGGAGGTAGATGAAAGAGGAGATATTATACCACCTTTTGCGCCCCATTATTATAGAGAAGATAGAGATGTAATGTCAGGTAATGTATTTATGTCAAAGGTTCTCTCTAATTATCTATTTGCTTGGACTTTTGTTTATCGACGTTCTTTTTTGTTGGAACATGATTTATTGTTTGCAGAGGGAATGTTTTATGAAGACACGGATTTCGCATTTAGAAGCCTGCCTTTGGTGCAAAGAATACAGCAAATTGGGCGGGTGTGCTATAATTATTTGCAGCGAGATGGTAGCATCGTGCACAATACAAATATGCGCAAACTAGAAGATATTTCTAAAAATTGTGTCTCTGCAACGATTGCAATGAAAGAATGTGAGCCAAGTCAGAAACGTTTCTATAAGATGTGCTTTACAAGCTTCTATTTGCTTTTTCTAAAGGAAGTGTTAAAGTCTAAAAATAGGGAATATGCAGAATACTTGATTGCTCAGACGAGGCACAATGGATTTGGCAAGGTTTATATGTTTGGTAATATTAAAACGAAGTTAATAGGATTTCTTTATAATATATTAGGTGTGAAAGCAACTTATAAAATTTTGAACTCGTTAATCTAAAATTGCCAACAAAGGATACATTTATGCATTATATATTCAAAACGTTCAATGTTGGGTCTGGTGATTGTATGATATTATTGCTACATAATGGTAATGATGAATTGCATATCATGGTTGATTGTGGAAACTTTACGAGAGAAGTAAGTGATTATGTTACTCATACCTTTGGTAAACGTATCGACTATCTGATAGTCACACATATAGACAATGACCATATCTGTGGGCTGATATCAATGTTGAGCAAAATAAAAGATTTGACCATCCATCATATACTTTATAATTGCTATCAAAGAACTTCTGAAAATCTTAAGGATTGGGATGAAAAGATGAAGGATAATGTGAAGCGACTATATGGTGACTTGCCTGTCGTGGTAGATATGCTGGAAGGAAAAATCAATGCCGAAACTTCCATACCTTTAGCTGAACTTATTCTCGCTAATGATCATTGGAAGCAAGCTTGGAGAAGGGAGTATGTTACTTCTGGTAGTGAACCGATTGAACTAGGTAATGGTATGGGCAAATTGATATTTCTATCGCCTAATCAAGATGCTTTGGATAAATTGGACAATGAATATAGAACCTTGTTTTGGAATAAAATATACAAGAAGAAGGATGCTGATTATAACAAGGAGGAATCAATATATGAGGCTTTGATGCGTATTGCAAAAGAAGAGGATGAGGAAGACAAGGAGAAACCTATTTCTGCCACTTTGCTTGATGAGAAAACTTTGAAGGCTTATGCTGATGATAGTGTCTCGGCATTGACGGATGCCAATGAAGCTTCCATTGCATTTGTTTGGGAATGTAAAAAGCATCGAATATTATTCTTTGGTGACGCATCACCTAAAGTTGTCTCTGAAAACTTGAATAAAGTGTATGCAGACTTACCTAAGCCCATTGTGTTTGATGCCATCAAGGTTTCGCATCATGGTAGTGCGCATAGCACAATCAAGGAGCAGTTTAAAGTGGCTGATAGTGAATTGTATTTTGTTACTGGAGGTGCAAAAGTTCGTCCAAGCTTTCAGGCTTTATCTCGAATTGTTACTGCTCCAATGTCTGGAAACATCAATCATAGAGAGATTAGATATAACAGACAGAATGAAATCCTACAAACTCTAGATGAAGCAGAGGAATTAAAGAAGAAATTTCATTACTCAATAGAGGCTAATAAAAATGAATATGAACTATCCGATTGAACTTAGAAAAACGATATATGCTTCAGTGGTGCCTGTAAAATGTGGTAACGAAAGAGGATCTGGATTTTTTATAAGTCCCGATGTGTTGATTTCTGCTCGTCATGTGGTGGCTGATTACGTTTTGTACAATCAACCTGTGATTATTAAGACAGACAAAGATGTACTGTGTGATGTCATATCTCTTGGGGAAGATGGAGAATGCATAGATGTTGTCTTGTTGAAATGCAAGGACTATCAACAAGATGATTATTTGAAGTTGCTTTCCGATGTGTTTAATGAGAATCGTCTGCTTACCATTGTTGGGTATCCTAAGGAATTTGGGGGATGCTCAGAACTTATTAGTATGAGTGTACAAGATAGACTTGGTACTCAGAAAAAGGACTATGACACAATGGTGGTAAGGACAGACTCCTTGGCTTTTACATCTTACAAAGGCTTTTCTGGCTCTCCTGTTCTTAATGAAAAGGGCTCAGCGATAGGTATTGCCATTAAGGAATATCATAGCAGCCTAGGATATGTTTCCATCAAGAGCATCGTGAATCGTTTGGAAAAGAATGGGGTGGAGGTTTCGTATGATTGGCAAAGTGAGGACTTTTCTCCATTGGGCAGGGGTACTAGCCAAAGGCAAGTACAAAAGGCTATTAGCTATGCTGCACTGAGATATAATCGGGAGTTGCATGTGAGTAATGATAGGTTGGATCATGAAATTAACTTGTTTGCTAAAAATGAGATAAAAGATGATATTCTGACTCAGTTAAAACGAATCGAAACTTTAGCTAGAGACTGCACTTTGGAGTTTAGAGATTGTTTGAATAATTACCAACAAGGTAAATTCGAGGATTTGTATGATCGACTTTTAGAATGGAAAGATAATCATGATGAGAAGGATATGACTTCTACTACATTGGATTTTTATCATGATGTATTTCCGAAGCTATATCCATTGATTGAAAGAAATAAACTTGCTAATACCTCAGTTTTTTTACTAAAAGGCAATGCCGGTATGGGAAAAACGCATTATCTGTGTGCTACGGCGGAGAGGCTTTGCAAAGAGATGAATGTTTATTTGTTATTTGGTAGTCAATTCGTTGAAAATCTTGAATTTGAATCCCAGTTATATGAGATGATGAATCTTAAAGGGAATGATTTGCAAAAATTGAATGCTGAAATGATAAGAGAGAATACAAATGCTCTCATCATGATAGATGCTTTGAATGAAGGGGCTACTGAAAGTTTTTGGGATATAGCTATGCAGCGTATGAGATATTGTTTGAAAAACTGTAAGCATATTAAGTTGTTGATTACATTTAGAAACGATGAAAATTTTCACTTGAAAATTCCATTTCAAAATATAGAAATAGAAGGTTTTGCTGATAAAACTGATGAAGCTATAAATAAATACTTCAAGTATTATCATATTGAAGATGAGAATGGAATATTACAACAAAAATTCCAGAAAGAGTTTCAAGAACCTTTGTTCCTGTCTATGTTTTGTGTTGTTGCGCAAAGAGATATGGAGTATACTTTAGAAGATTTTACTTATTCTGGGCTTTTTCATCAATACATAAAATATCGTAATGAAGGTGTTTCAAAGGGCGTGGATGAAGACCCTCATCGCAATATAACAGAAAGGGCATTAATGAAGTTTGCCAACTACTCTTTATATTACAACGCCTGCAATGATATATCTCGAAAGAAGGCGCGCCATTATGCTGATCAAATCTGTAGAAATAGAACTTGGTCTAAAAGTCTTCTGTTTTGGTTACTAAAAGAAAATCTGGTTTTGTCTACTGGTCTTGCAGGTGAGAGCCTTATGTTTGGTTATCAGAAAATGGGAGATTTCTTGATGGCAGATGTCTTTGCTCATAATAAAATGTCAGATGAAGAAAAGTTGGATTTTATATTAGAAAAAGGTTGTAATCGTAAGTTTTATGGTTATCGGCGTTTTATCATAGCTTTGTTATCTGAATGGGAGTTAACTCCAGCTTTGCTACAGAAAAAGAAATCTCTAAATGGGGAGATGGTGCAATTGGTTCTTTACAGTTTGAAGCATTATGGCAAAAATAATCAAGTGGTATTTGATTGGATAAAAAATAACAACATATATAATCTACGATTATTGCACGATTTCTTTCCAAACTTATCCTTCGATGTGTTTTATTCTGCTCACCAAGTTCTAAAGGGGTTAGACATGAACATGAGGGATAGAGTGTGGTCTCTTATGGTTAATGATGAATATTCAAGTAGATATGATGAGGAGAGATTGAATAGATTTGTCAATCTTGATTTTGACCGCAGCTCTGAAGATGATTGGAAAAAGGTGATACTGATGATTTGTTGGATGTGTACTTCGCCACATCCATTCGTAAGAGGTAAAGTTTTGAGGAAGCTAGTCTCTTTGTTTGATGAGAATCCTTCTATGTCTTTGTTCACCTTGGATGAATTTCATGATTGCAATGACCCCTATGTAATACAAGTTTGTACTTGTGCTATATATGGACATTTGCTGCGCAAACATGATGCAAAGGAAGGGGCAGAGGTGGCAGAAAAGATATTGTTATATTTTTATCAAGAGAGTAAGGCTCCAGATGACATTCTTATTCGTCAATGGTCTATGTTGATTTTGGCTATAGCTGATGAATTAAATCCAAATGCGGGATACTTTGGAAAGATAAATCCTCCTTTTTCCTCTCCAAATCCTTTTGGTTTGATGATTGATGATAAGGACAAAATAAAAGATGACTATTTTGGAACCAGTAAAGGGGCGTGGAGAATGTATGAAACTCTTTATGGCTTTTCTGATTTCAGACGATATATTATAGGTACAAATAGCCATGATGGGAGCTATGTATTTATGCAGGAGACAAAAGGAAACATTAATGCTCTTCCACTGGTTGATATTATGCAACTTGTTGCCAATATCGCTAAGCATGATTTTAACTGGAATGATGAGTTAGGAAAATTGGATGACAATGTTTATTCTACTGATAGATATAACAATCTTACGGAGCGATTTGGCAAGAAATATCTATGGCTTGCCCTATATAAAGCCGATGCATTATTGAGTGATAACTATCAAGTTGTAGATAATTCTCGTTATGTGTTTTCTCCTACAAAAGAAGACATAGTACCAATACCTTATCCATGGCATACACGTGAATATTCTAGGATAGATCCTTCTGTCCATGGTGAATCTGATGCATTACCATATACCCAGTTTCAATCTTCTGTCATGGAAGATGTTACGACTACTACAAATGAACAATGGTTAGCGGAAGATTATCCAGTCCAAAAGCCAAGACTAATTGTAACAGATGAGGACTCTTCGGAATGGATAGTGTTAACTTGTTATGATGGTCATAAAACCAATGCCGAAAGTGACACTGTGAAGGACTTGTTCTTGTTTTCAAATGCTGGATTTATTAAGAAAGATGAGTTAGAAATATTTGAAAAGTGGGCAAAGAACCAGAACTTCTATGGCAGATGGATGCCAGAATGCCGGAATGGTAGTATAGACTATCTATGGAATGAATATCCTTGGGCTCCGACATATAAACGTACTATTGGGGATATAGAAGTATTCGTCAGAGAATATAATAACAAGAAGTTTCATCTACATCTTTCATACGAAGCGCAGTTGCAAGAAAACTGGATTGGTCTGGACGAGAATAATGTCAATTTACGAGAAGCAAGTATGCCTAATCATCAGATGATGGAATCGCTAAACTTATATACAGCAGAGCGTGGCGTGATAAGGGATAAGACAAATCATTCTGTTGTTGCCAGAAATTTTGCTATAGGCAAGATGAATGGTTTGGCTATAAGAAAGGTATATTTAGATAAGTATCTTTCTGAAAACGAGATGACACTCGTCTTCTATTCGCTTGGAGAAAAATATGTAAGAGGTAAGGATAATTATCAGACATTGGGTAAACGCCATGACTTGTCTGGTGCTTACTATTATGAGAATGGGCGGATCAATGAGATTCAGGCTATGCATATCAGTAATACCTTATAAAAAAAAATGGGAAAGATGAAGATTCTAGAAATAAATGTATTTAATTATAGAAAAGGTGGTTCGGAGGCTGTTTATT
>ERZ1023690.64-NODE-64-length-18585-cov-34.077712_pt1 | contig 18585 bp, 8 predicted proteins | sample MGYA00380347_ERZ1023690 | MGnify/ENA primary metagenome ERZ1023690 (study PRJEB33179, sample SAMN07449029) | human gut metagenome | biome: Human-gut; feature: Human associated habitat; material: Faeces | host: Homo sapiens | place: India:Kasaragod | collected...
TTTCACCTTCACCCTCTATAACAATGTCGCTTTGGTTCTTATTCTTGCAACCAATAAAGATTGTTTTGTTATTTGGTGCCTTTCCATATTCTACGAGTTTCAATGTAGCACCTTTGCAAAGGTGGAGCACAGTCTTTGACTTGATGCTGAGTACCTCGGTCTTGCTAGTCATCTGGTCGGTACTACCAAACATCCAGGTACCGACAGGAATCACGACCATACCGCCAGTTGAAGGCACAGCATCAAGTGCTTTCTGGATAGCCTTGGTGTTGTCTGCAGCAGATGTCGAGGCACCATAATCCTTGATATTAAATGTGTTTGCCGAAGTGATGGCTGGCAACTGTGGCAGTTCTACGGCAGTCCATCCTTCAGGAGTGTTCTGTGCGTTCTGCTCGGCAGTGATACCAGCGAAAGTTTGTGCTTTAGCGAACATTGGCAGAGCCATGAGCGCAGCAAGCACGACTGTTTTAATGATTGATTTCTTCATTTCTTCTTAGGTTTATTTATTTTATTATTTTTGTATTCTATAAGATTTTCTGCAAAGTTACGACATTTTTGCTTATCACATGCAGATAGTGGGCGAAAAACTACGAAAACGATTACGTATACTTTGCCGATAGAACCAAAAGAAAGACCGTATCCATCAGGAATTATCTCCCTAGAATACGGTCTTAAACCTAATGATTAACGTATGTCTTGATAGGTTTTCTTATCAACATAATGACTTTGATTAGTAACCAGGATTCTGGTCGGCTAATGTCAGTTGGTCATTGGCATCAATTGCTGCCTGTGGGATAGGGCGAAGAAGCTTCTTGCCGATATACTGGGCAGCCTTGTCTCCCATCTCATGGTTATACTTGGTGCAACGCTCTACCAGAGTCTGGGTTCTGCGAAGATCCATCCAACGTGCCTCATTACCGAAGTTCTCGCATGCATTCTCATCAAGGATGTCATCGATAGTGATAGTTCCTGTAAGTGCAGAAAGACCAGCGCGCTGGTGAACCTCATTGAGTCGTGCCAATGCCTTAGGATTATCACCAGCCTTCAGATAAGCCTCAGCTGCTACGAGATACATCTCTGGCAAAGTGATGATATGGATGTCGCGATAGCAGGTGTTCTTCTCTGTCTTAGCAGTCTTGCTGTCGTCAAACTTCTTGCATGGACTAGAACCATATACCAGTTGCTGGTTGTCATAGTATTCCATATCTTTGCCATTCATATTCTGTGCTTCCTTGGTTTGTGAATCCATAGGAATGCGATAGGTATTCGTTCTGTTTGTTGGGTCTTTAGCCTTCCATGAATCAAAGTCGGCATCAGTCTCATACCATGCAGAATAGTATCGCGTTACTGGCTTACCTACCAGACTCTCACCATTCTTGTACCAGGTCCAGTAACCGGTACCTGCAGCATTTCCCTTGTTCATATCCGGCAACTCCTTCATGAAGGTAGCATCGTAACGCTGGTCGCCCTTTTTGAAGCAATGCAAGGCATAGAGGGTTGGCACATAGCTGGAGGTTGTAGCCTTGATAGGATCTTCGTTTCCACCCAGATAGTTGCAGTAGTAACCGCTCCATTCTGTACCACCTGATGTTGTATTGTTGGCTGTAGCCAGATCATACTCTACATCCCAAAGGAACTCTGCGTTGTCATCGCCAGAACCATCTGCCTTCCAAAGGTCGGCAAATGGGGTAGTCAGTCTTCTGCCCGCAATCACCTCATCGGCAAGGGTTGCTGCCTTGGAGAAGTATTCCTGCTTGTTGAGGTCCCATGCAGCAGAAAGGTAGGTCTTGGCAAGGATAGCCTTGGCTGTTTCCTGGCTGATTCTGCCGCCACCCTTGGTAGCTGTAGAAGCCTGGAGCACATTCTTGCCGATAACATCTTCGAGTTCGCTGATGATATAGGCATATACATCTGCAGCAGAAGACTTCGGATATCCTGTGCCTGTTGTGGTAAGGAAGTCCTTCATGATAGGCACACCACCGAAGTTGTTTACCAGGAGATAATACTCGTAAGCAGCCAATACACGGGCTTCGCCTACAAGCTGCCCCTTAGTCTTTTCATCAACTTGGGCTGTCTGTGCATAATATGACACAGAGTTGGCTGCACGGATACCTGAATAGAGGTAAGTATAGAGATCCGTTATATCTTCATTTTCTGGAGTCAGAATCTCGTAAGTGTTCAATGCCTCGTTCATCTTGTTACGACCATCGGCATACATATCTGTACCTGCTGAGAAACAGCTTGTGAACAGAGGAGCTGCATAAACGTTTTGCAGATGCTGATAAGCATCATTGACGAGGCTGTTGAATCCCTCTTTTGTTGCAAATGTTTGCTTATCAGTTACATTCGACTTGTTGCTCGCATCCAGGAAGTCGCTGCAACTTGTCATGGTTCCCATGCAGCAGGCCGCCAATGCTACGCTATATAATATCTTTTTCATAATTGTTTACTTCATTTAATGAGATTAGAACTTAAGATTTACACCAAACTGGTAGGTTACAGATGATGGACCGCCATTCTGCAGATTCTGTGATGCCCACTCAGGGTCGAAGCCCTTATAGTTGGTGAAGCAGAATGGGTTCAGAACGTTTACATAAACACGGAGGTTTCTGATACCTGCCTTGTTTACTACGCTCTTAGGCAATGTGTAACCCAGAGTGATGTTCTTAACCTTGGTGAAAGAGGTCTTCTGATACTGGAAGCCTTCTCCCTTGGCAGAACCCTTGTCGCTGAAGTAGCCACCGGCAGTTTTATCGCTGTCGGTTGGATAAGGATACTTTCCGTAGTGGGTCTCTGTGGCAGTTGTAATCTCACCTGTTGCATGGTCGATGATTGGTGCTCCCTTTGGTATGTAGTAATCCAGTTGCATGTGGGCATTACCACGGTCGCTATACTTCATATACTTCTCATGGAAGTAGCTGCGTGACCAGAATCCGCTCTTTGTATAGAACATGATAGAGAAGTCGAAGCCCTTGAAGTAAACATTGGTAGTGAAACTACCGGTCCAGCGAGGATCTGTGCAGCCATAAATCTGCTTATCGTTGTCGTCAATCTTACCGTCATCGTTCCAGTCGTTTACTGCCATCTGACCTTCATACCACTTATACTTAGTGCCATACTTCTCGTAGAATTCCTTCAGGGTATAATGCTTGTCACCATTCATGGTGTGCATGGTTACACCCTTGTCGGTAATCACTTCGGTGTGGGTATAGTCGCGGAGTACATTCAGTGGTTCGCCGATAAACCAGTTGTTGGCTACCTCATCAACCTTACCATTACTCAACTCCTTAATCTTGTTCCAGTTGCGGGCGAAGTTTACGTTCGCACTCCAGGAGAAGTCTTTCTTGTTGATGATGTTAAAGTTCAAACCGAGTTCAATACCTCTGTTTTGGACAGAACCTACATTGAAGGTTGAAGTCTTCTCACCAGTTTCGATAGGCACTGAACGTGACATAATCTGACCATCAGAAAGACGGTTATAGAAGTCGGCTGTTACATTGATGCGGTTCTTCAGGAAACTCAGGTCGAGACCTACATCAAACTCCTTTACCTTCTCCCAGATGAGTTCTGTATTTATCAATCCGTTAGGATAATAACCCTGTACCTCTTTGCCGTCAATGGTTACATAAGATGGACCTGTAGCAGAAGCGATAGTTACATAGTCACCCACATTGTTGTTACCTGTAACACCGTATGAAAGACGGAGTTTAGCATTATCAAGCCAGTTGTTGAACTGCTTCATCCAAGCTTCATCTGAGATACGCCATGCTGCAGCTACAGAAGGGAACCAGCCCCATCGGTTGCCGTCTGCGAAGCGTGAACTGCCATCGGTACGGAGTGTAGCTGTAGCCATGTAACGGCCCTTGTAGGAATAGTTGGCACGGAAAGCGAATGACTCCAATGATGACTCAGTATAAGAACTTGAGAGGGTCTTGTCGCCACTGGCTGTTCCCAGATTGTGGAATGTAGTATGGTCGCTGGCGATTCCCTTGCCTTCCTCATACTGGTATTCTGTATTGCTCTTGTAGAGTGAGAACAGTGCCATAGCACCAACTGTGTGGTCGCCAAATGTGCGGTTGTAGTCAAACTGGTTGTCCCAAGTCCAGTCTACACGGGTAGTATTTGCTACTGAACCGAAGTTGGTCTTGTTCTTCTGGTAGTAAGTAGAACCTACGTCATTACCCTCGTTCAGACCTGTTGCGTAGAAGATGCCCTGGCGCTTGTGAGAGTAGTTAGGAGAGAAGGTGGTTGTAAACTTCAATCCCTTGATGATGTTGGCACGCAGATAGAAGTTACCCATCAGTCGGTACATCTTGGTCTCATTGGTATAGTTGCCGTCATTCAAATCTATGAGCGGGTTATATGTAGATGTAAACTGTGCAGATGAACCAAAGGCTGCCTTTGCTCCTGGGTTAGGAATCAGGTTGCCATCTGCATCTGTTGGAGAAACGAATGGGTTGAAATAGAATGCATTCACGTATGGAGAATAAGTACCATCAGTACATACGTCCTGGGTGCGGCTCATTGACATGTTGGTAGAGAAACCTGCCTCGAATATCTTGGAGAGCTTGGCATCCATTGCTCCCTTGAAGTTGAAACGCTCATAGTCGTTGCCTTTGAATACGTTCTCTTCTCCCTGATAACCCATACCTACACGGTAGTTAATCTTGTCAGTAGCACCGGCAGCACTGATAAAGTGGTTCTGCTGGGCGGCAGTGCGGGTAACCAGCTTCTTCCAGTCGTAACCGTCGAAACTTGGATCCATCATCAGCTCATAAAGTTTGGAGTCTTTGTAGCTGGTTGCTCCCTTGCGGGTCAGGAAAGCTGAATTCAAGTCGGTATCCTTGATGATGTAGTGTGGATGTCCATCAGCATCTACACCTTTGCGGCTAGAACCATCGTAGCTCTTTCCATCGAGCGTGGTATATCTGGCAAAACGATAATCCATAAACTCGTTGGCATTCATAAACTCAGGCATGCGCGCCAACTTCTTGATACCATAATATCCGTCATAAGAGATGGTAGCCTTCTGTGCCTTGTCTGCACCCTTGCTGCCCTTGGTGGTAATCATGATGACACCGGCAGAGGCACGGGAACCATAGATGGCGGTAGAAGATGCATCTTTCAATACGTCGATGCGGTCGATATCATCAGGATTGAGGAAGTCCATGTTGTCGCAAACTACACCATCGATAACATACAATGGCTGTGCCTGCTTGTTGATAGAAGCCTGTCCACGAACCTGAATATTGAAGCCTGCACCTGCGCGGCTACCAGACTGGGTGATGTTGACACCAGGAACAGAACCCTGCAGAGACTCTGCAAGATTGGTAGTACCACGAGCGGCAATCTTTTCTGAGTTGACAGATGCGATAGAGCCGGTTACGTCGCGTTTACGCATAGTACCATAACCAACGACAACGACCTCGTCAAGGGCTGCATTGTCATCTTCAAGTACGATGTTCCATGTTTTCTGACTTCCTACTTTTACTTTCTTAGGCTTGCAGCCGATGTAGCTGAAAGTCAAGACCGTATTAGGGTCTGCGTTCTGAATGGTAAACTTACCGTCAAGGTCGGTGATGCCACCTGCTTTACCATTCTGGTCAGTAATGGTTACACCAATCATTGGGTCGCCATTAGCATCCTTAACGGTACCTTGGATTGTTTTCTGCGCAAAGGCGAGGAAACAAACCGAACTCAAGGTCAGTGCCATGCTGGCACGTTTCAGTTGTTGATACATAACGATGTTTGTTTTGTAGGTTATTATTAATCTTGTTAAGTTTCTCTGGTCTAATTGAACTTACTAGCGATTAGTTGTTGTCGTGTTTGATTCTCAATAGATCATAAGGAATCTTCGATTTTTGGTTATAATCTTAGATTTCTGCTACAAAGGTAATTAAAATTTTTAAATGTTGAATAAAATAAATGAAAAATCTAACGTAAACGTTTTCGGAAGTGTTGTTTCTACAATATTGTCTTTTCGTCGTATTGATTCAGGCGGGTAAGTGAGCCCTACGTAACGTTTACTGAGGCTTTTTTGAAGTTCAGATGAGGCTTACTTGATGGGGCAGGAGTTAGCAGAAATTACATCACGACGTATCTGTTGCTGCGTCGTGACGCATCAGAAGCTGCGTCGTGATGTAATTTCGGGAACATCGGCAAGCGGAGCCGCTTACGCTGATGAAACCATGTTCTTCATTGCGCAAGTTCATACGTTTCATTGAGCCGATACATCCGACTGTGCTGGCTTGAAGATTCGACTGCGCTGGCTTGAAGATTCGATTGCGCTGGCTTGAAGATATGACTTCGTTGTCTCGAAGATTCGAATTCGTAAGCAGAATGAGACGGATTTGTTTGCAGAATGAAGTGGCTGAGTTGGCAGAATGAAGTGGCTGTGTTAGCTGAATGAAGTGGCTGTGTTAGCTGAATGAAGTAGCGAAAAAAAAGGCATGTCATCGCACTTATGACACACTCTTCCTTATGTACTTACGCTGCAAATATACGCTTTTCTTTCGTAACTTCCAAGAAAATAATTGTAAAAATGAGATAGAGAATAAGAGAAAATAAAAAAAGTGCAATGCTCCATATAAGCATTGCACTTTTTCTTAAATTTATATGAGATGTTAATCCTTGTGGATTAATCCTCTACTACATACCAGCGTGGGTCACCAGCCTTTTCCTTCAAAGTACCAGCCTTGATGGTAAAGTCGCCATTGGTTGGGTCCTTGAACAACTGGGTAGAGCTGAACTCTGTATCATTCACGCCCTTAATCACCTTGAAGAAGTCTGTTGTTCTGAAGCTGTTTACTACAGTTGCTGGAGTCTTGCTTCTGATGTTCTTGTTGGTAGCTTCATCAGCACTCTTACCGAAGATACAGTTCTCAATAGTGAAGGTGCTTGGTCCGAATGTGTCAACGTTGAAGTCAACGAAGAACTGACCATTACCATTACAGTTGTAGAATGTGCTGTTCTTGATGGTGATGTCCTGCATATCTGTCTTCTTGCTGAAGATAAATACCTTACCGGTTACACAGATACTGTTGAATGTACAGCCGTCAATCTCTACGTTGTCGAGATGACCTTTACCGCTGCCTGCATCAATGTGGATGAAACCATAACCTGCACAGAGTTTGGTGAAGATACTGTTCTTCAAGGTAAGTTTGCCGATAGACTTAGCATCACTTCCCTGGATACGGAAGAATGATGTTTTGATATTGCTAACCTCGCAATCCTCCAAAGTGAACTCGCTTATGGTACAAGCCTTGCTCTGGTTGATGAAGTAACCAGCACCATTTTCTACCAATTTCACGTTCTGGAACTTGATGAATGCATGAGAACCTGCAATATCGAAGTTCTTGTCAAGATTGATGGTAGGCGCATCACCACCTGCCAAACCGAAGAATGTAACAGACATTCCGTCTGGGATGGTTACGTTGGTCTTGCCACCGTCTGAATCATTTGTGCCGTAGAGAGAAACTGTGGCACCTGCAGGAATACCGATGGTTGCACTATAGTTAGTCTCGTTTCCTGCTGCAGCTTTGGCCTGCTCTGCAATCTCATCAATGAGAGTCTGGGAGATAACATTCACGTCACTTGGGAGCGTGTACTTATAGTTTGCAGATGGCATTGCAGCAGGTGTGGTGAACTGCAACTGACCACGTTTTGCCTCATTGTTATATAATGTGGCGATGTAAGTAGTTGTTGGCTTCACGTTAGAGTAAGTAACTTTACCAGCAGCAATTTGGTCTGCGGTAAGTTCATGCTTGCTCTTATCCTCTGGATCTGCTGCGTTGACAATTGTGATATGGGTAACTGTCGCACCTGGAGTCCAAGAGAAATTAACGTGGTCTTCAAAGAGGTCGGCTGTAGTAAGCTCGTTGAATAACTGTTCAGCCTTTGTCTTGAATGATGAACCATCCTTGTAGTAAACCCATTTAGACTCGTTAGCAGTAGAAGACATAGCCTTTACACGCATGTAGTACTTGCTGTCGCCATCGAGACCTGAGAGAACTACTGGAGATGAAGTCAACGACTTATCTTCACCGAACTTGATGATGTTAGCATTCTCAACACCTTCGTAAAGAGAGTCCTTGCTTACCTCGAATACATAGTACTCTGGTGAAGAAACTGCTTTTGATGTGAAGGCAGAGAATGTAACCGTAGCTGATGTTTCGGCAGTTTCAACGGTGATTTTGTCACCGTTGAGACCGAACAATCTTGACAGGCTGCCATCTACGTCCCAGTCATTGCCATCGGTACAAGAAGTAGCCGACAGAGTCAATGCCATCATAGATGCTGTGCCCAATATGTTTTTAATGCTCTTCATTTTCTTGTCTTTTTTGATTAAAGATGAATTAGTCTGCATAACCATAAGAGTTGTGAATCTTACCGTTGGTTGCAGAGATGGTTGTAGAAGCGATTGGCATGAGATAGCGGTTCTTCACTGCTACGTTATCGCCAACCAAACCGCTGCTGATAGATGGCAGGTTTACGTCAACCTGTGTATCTGAACCTGTATCCAACTTAGCTGCACCGAATGAGTCGATACTGCCATCGTAGTCAGCAGATGTCTTTCCGTCAGGAATACCATACCATGTTACGCTAGAGAAGTCAATCTTGGTTTTCTTCTCATCCAGGTAGTTGAAGTAGATGGTCTTCTGGTAAGTACCGTCTGCAAGTTCAGCCAGGTAAGTCTGCTTGAACTCATTGATCTTTTCTGCGAGGAGGTTCCAACGAATCAGGTCGTACTTGCGGATACCTTCACCTGCAAACTCCCACATGTTCTCCTGAACGAGAGCATTGAAGAATGCGTCCTTGTCAGAAGCAATGTTGTTGACGTATGCCTTAGCTTCATTCTTGTCAGCCTGGTTAAAGGCACGGGTATGTACTGCTTCCAAAGCCTGGCGGGCTGTCATGCCGTTTGCTGAACCTTCGTAGTTGGCATCAGGGTTGCCTGCCAACTCGTTCATGCACTCAGCATAGTAGAGCAATACCTGAGCGTAGCGCATCTTCACTGGATTGATACCTGTAGTGTGCTTAGCTGTTGCCTTAAGGTTGTTCTTCAACCAAGTATTGTTCATCTTGCGGGCATCCCACTTACCTACATATATACCGAAAGGAGCATTCTTCAGCATGTTCTCAACAGTGTTGCTGCCGTCCTGCTTGATTTCGAAGTTGGCGCAAGTGATGTCACGGCGTGTATCCTTCTTGTCGTAAGAATAGAGCAGAGGTGCAGTAACCTTCATCTTACCAGATGAGTTGCCATAGCCATATTCTGTTGTAACACCATTCAGGCGGACACCTACAGTGTAACCCAACTCTCCTGTTACGTTCTCACCGAAAGGAATCTCGAAGAGGTTCTCGTGGTAAGTCTTGTCGAGAGAGAGCTGGTTAATCAAGTACCACTCGTTCTCGAAAGATGGGTTGAGATTGTGAGTATTGTCGTTGATGATAGCAGACCAGTGCTTCAGGGCACGCTCGTAGAGAGCCTTGCGGTCTGCTGCACCAGGGCGCTGTGTTGGATAAGTAGCATCGCTGTAAGATGCTGTCTCATATCCGTCCTTTGACTTCTCACGGATGGCGTAGCCGGCGCGTGTCATGGCAATCTGTGCCAGGAGAGCGTGAGCATAACCCTTGGTTGTGCGCTCTGTGGTATAGCCTGTTGCCTGGTCTGCCCATGGCAAGTATTCGATAGCCTCATCCAGGTCGTTCATCAGGGAATCCATAATCACGTCGCGGTCGGTCTTCTCCAGGTAAGCGTTGCTCAAGTCAGACTTTGATGCTTCAACCTTGAAAGGAATATCACCGAAAATACGAACCAGGTCAAAGTAAACCATGGCGCGGATGGTGAGTGCCTCGCCGAGGCTACGTTCCATAGACTTCTGGTTAGCACCACCGGCAGTGAGAGTTGCGCTGCTGCGGATACCCTCGATAATCTGGTTGGCATCCTCGATGATACCATACTCAGCATCCCATACGCCGCTAATCTTGCTCCATCCCGGGTCCATGTTATAGTTCATGTTACCACGTTCACTTGAGGTGTTGGTAGCATTGCTGCCAAGACCGTCAATCAATTCGCAGTCGCTGTTCAGGTTCCATACAATAGACAGGTCCTGTGCGTAGGTACGGTCCTGAGCCATTCCGCCATAGAGCTTATTGACGCGAAGATTGGTATAATAAGGTGAGGCGTAGGTATTCTCAGCAGTCATCTCTGATGGAGAGGTCTGATCCAGGAAGTCGGAGCATGAAGACAATCCTAATACGCCTGCCAATGCAAATGCATATAATATCTTGTTCATTGTTATTATCTTATAAAGTTTTAGAATGTAACGTTAATACCACCTACGAAGGTGCGGCTCTTTGGATAAGCTGCATAATCGATACCTGGGGTCATTGGGTTCTTCTTGGAACTTGTATCAACCTCTGGATCGTAGCCTGAGTAGTTGGTGAAGCAAAGCAGGTTGTAACCTGTGAAGTAGATGCGTACGTTCTGCATATAGCACTTGTTTACCCACTTCTTTGGCAAGGTGTAACCCACTGTTACGTTCTGCAGACGCAGGAATGATGCATCTTCTACAGCATAGCTGATGAGCTGCATGGTTGATACGCCTGCTGGATTGTAGATATTGGCGTTGGCATTGATCTCGTTCAAGCGGTTCATCACCTTTTCTACACCACCATATTCTGTGATGAGGCTAGCTGATGGGCGGCCGATGTTGTTTCCGTTGGCTGGGTCAATCCAAGTATAGCGGTTGCCTACGTTGAAATCATCTACAAGGTTATAGTTCTTGGCTGAACCAGCGTAGAATGAGTTGGCAAGCTTGGTACCGTTCACAAGCTTATTGCCCAATGAGTAGTTGAAGAACAGGTTGAAGTCGAGGTTACCAACGTGACCGTCAAAGCCGAAACCACCTGTTGTGGTAGGTACGGTGTTGCCCAGACGCTGCTTCACTGCATCACCATTCTCATCAACTTCTACCTTGGCAACGCCTGGATAGAGGTTACCGCCGAAGAGCTTGTAGCTGTTGTCCTTTACGCCTTCTGCCAGTGCCCAAGTGCCGTTGGCTTTCAATACCAAGTCACCCTTGCCTGTTGCTGCATCATACACGGTGTAGAAACCATTGCTCTTGTAGCCCCAAAGCTCACCGAGGCGACCGCCTTGCTCTACGCGGAAGTCTTCATACTTGGCGATGGTAGAACCACTCCAGTTAGAACTCTGCCATGGGTTCTCCATGTTCAACTCATCAATCTTGTTCTTGTTATAAGATACGTTGAAGTTGAAGTTCAAGCCGAAGTTCTTCTTGTCTACGATTACTGCATTGAGTGCCAACTCAACACCCTTGTTAGAGGTCTTACCGAAGTTCTGGAACTGGTAAGAGTAACCTGTGTTGGCAGGAACGATACTTTGCATCAAGAGGTCCTTGGTGGTATTCCAGTAGAAGTCCAATGTACCGCTGATGCGACCGTTGAAGAAACCGTAGTCGATACCGAAGTTACGGGTCACTGTGGTTTCCCACTTCAAGTCTGGATTATAGAGAAATTTACCATGCTCAAGCATCGAAGCTCTGTTCTCATCGAAGAATGGAGCCTTTGATGTGTTGTCTGCCATAGAGTAGGTGGTAGTCAACAAACCAGAGTTGATACGGTTGTTACCTGCTGTACCGAAGCTCAGACGGGCCTTCAAGTTAGAAAGCCAGCTGGAAGCACCCTTCAGGAACTCCTCGTCAGACATACGCCAAGCCAAGGCTGCTGATGGGAAGATACCCCAACGGTTGTCCTTGCCAAACTTACTGGAACCATCGGCACGAACGGTAATGGTAGCCAGATACTTGTCGTTGAGTGTATAGTTGATACGGCCGAAGTAAGAGAGAATGTTCTCCTCTGCCTTGATATTACCTTCGTTTGGAAGTGCTGTACCTGCTGCTGTGTTTGCCAATACCTCGTTCAATGTGAATGAAGTAGGGAAGGCTACAGAAGTGTTGGTGCGGGTTACGTCCTGACTGCTGCTCCACTCCTGACCTACCAATACATTGATGTGGTCACGACCATGGAAAAGCTTCTTGTTGTCGTAAGTCAATGTATTTGCGTTACGCCAGTTCTTGTTCTCCAAGCGTACGAACTGTGCCTGTGGCTGACCGTTGTAACCATACTTAGAGTTGGTAGTTGCATTAGAACCCCAAACCTGTTCGGTATTGTTGTACTTCCAGCCATAGCCGAATTCAGAACGGAATGTGATATTTTTAAATGGCTTCCAGTTTAAGCCAACGTTGTAGTTTTGCTGGAAACGCTCCTGATACTTATAGGTATCGGTGATACGCTCTGTTGGGTTACGGCGTGTAGATGTGCTGTTCTCCTCATCATCGTCTGATGTACCAGAGAGAGGCTCTACCGGGTTCCATCTTACGGTGTTGGCAACAACTGAGTTTGCTGCACTCGACTCGTTGGTATCTGCACCACCATTCAAGCCATCCAGCTTGGTGAATGCCATACGTCCATTGAAGTCGAGAGACAACCACTTGTTCAGGTTGGCATTAATCTTGGCGTTTACATTGTTCTTGGCGTAGCCAGAACCCTGCATGATGCTCTTCTCGTCGTTGTGAGAGAAACCGATGTTGTATTTCAGGTCCTTGGTACCACCGCTTACGTTCACGTTATACTGTTTCTGGTTACCTGTACGGCCGAACACCTCATCCTGATAGTCACGTCCTTCGATAGACTTCCAGATATCGAGATCGTTGTAGTTACCATAGTCAGTGCTACCCAACTCATACTGATAGTATGCATAGTCGTATGGAGACATAGTCTTCACCAACTTAGATACTTTCTTCCAACCATAAGAAGCATTGAAGTTCACCTGAGTCTTGCCCTCAGAACCGCTCTTGGTTGTTACGATGATAACACCATTGGCACCACGGGCACCATAGATAGCTGTAGAGGAAGCATCCTTCAACACGTCGATGCTCTGAATTTCGCTAGGAGCGATGTCGCTGATAGAGCTTACAGGGAAACCGTCAACGATGTAGAGTGGAGAGTTGTCCTGAGAAAGGGAACCGCCACCACGCACGCGAATCTTCACGTCAGCATCTGGTGAACCTTCGGTGGTGGTGATGTTCACACCCGCCATCTTACCGGTCATCGCCTCGCTTACGTTAGATACAGGAATGTTGGCAATCTGCTTGTCGCTGATAGAAGATACAGAACCTGTGAGGTCTTTCTTTCTAACAGTACCATAACCGATTACTACGACATCATTGAGGGTGGTGTTGTCATCCTCAAGCTTTACATCGATCGTTTCTTTACCTGCAACGCTTACTTCCTTAGCTTTCATACCAATGTATGAAATCTTCAGTTTCTTGCTTTTGCCTTTTAAGTTTACTGTGAAGTTACCGTCAAGGTCGGTCACGCCACCATTGCCAGCTACACCTACCTCCATGACAGATGCGCCGATGATTGGCTCGCCCGTATTGTCAGTAACAACGCCTTTTACTGTTTGTGCAGATACACTTGTTACTACGAACATCAGTGCGCCTGCCAAAGCAATTTTCTTTTTTCTAAAATTACCAGACATACACTTTAGGTTTAGATAAAACTTATTCTAAATTACTAATATTCTAATGTTTTTTCTTAATGTTTTTAAGTAGAATTCCAGTTCTGAGCAGATGCTTGCTGAAGGGATGTTCCTCTTGGAACCCGAAGGCTCCGATGGGGCAACCTAGATGCGTAGCAATAGCTAAGTCTTGGTTTTCTTGTTGCAAAAGTATATAAAAAATATGAGAATATAGGTATATTGGGGGTAAAAAATTACGTAAACGTTTACAGATTTTTGAGTAAATACTCTGTTTTTTACATTTCGACGGTCTGTTTTCTCAGTTCCCGTTTTTGCTGTTTCGGGAGTTGAGGGAACAAAAAAAGTGCAATATCCGGCACCCTTCTGAAAGAGGATGGGGATATTGCACTCCGAATGTTATCTGTCAATCTAATTACTTATGGTCTCTGTTTCTTTACTTTACGATGACCTTGCTTGTCTTCTTGCTGCCATCTGCCAGGGTCTTCACAATGATGTTGATACCCTTCTGAAGATTTGAGAGCTGGGTGCCGTCGGCTGCATAGATGGCGGTCTTGATGACTGCTGCATCTGTAGTTGCGGCGATGTTGCGGATACCGGTGCCCTGACCAACAACTGTAGCTTCGCTCAAACCGCCCATCTCGTTGGCTGCACGTACGCTCCATGTTGCAGAGGCGTCATCAACGATATAGCTAGGAGTGATGGTGAAGTCTACTACCTTGCCGTTCTTGCATACTGCCCAGAGAAGCGCGTAGTCGTTATTGTCCCAAGCAAGGGTTGTGCCGTTCAACTTTACGTTGGTTGGAGCTGAAGCCTGCTCGGTAGCTGCAGTTGGATCCCAGTCATCATCCTGACCCATTACTGTTTCAATGGTGTAGGTTGCAGCTTCCTCTGCTGTGAGGATAGGGTCTCCTGCTGTTTCATTACGACGGTTTACATAATTGTCACCATCCTTTGAATCGTAGGCATCGTAAACTTTCTTTCTGTCCTTGAGGTCTACTACGCTACCTGTTGATGTGTATGAGTTGTATTCAGCGAAACGCTTAGGGTAACCGCCACTCATCTCGTTCCATCCTGCTGCTGATGGGATAGCTTCCATCTTGGTGTCGATGTAGAGTGCAATAGGTGTGCCTTTGCCCCATGGACGTCCCAAGGTGTAGTTACCATTCAGGTCTTTTGTCTCAGTAGCATCCTTGATGGTACAGTCTTTGAAGATGTAGCCATACTTCTTAGGCTGAGAAGGAACTGCGAGATAGCCTCCCTTTTCGCAAATCCAGAGTTCTACATTATTATAATATACGTCACCCTTACCGCTAAGGTAGTCGGTACGACCACGAAGGATTCCGTCTTCGAAGTAGAATTTACCATTCTGGTTGTTTGATACGTAGGTGTCCTGGTATGCCCAGAGGTTTACGTTTTTACAGATGGTCTTATTGCTCTGGTCGTTGAGTACGATGTCGCGACCTTTGGCGTCACCCATACTGCTGTACATCTTCAGATCCTGGAAATAGGTGTTTGTTGCTCCCTTCTGCAAGCAGAGTACGTCACCCTTGCCGATACCTTCCAATACGTTGGCTGATTGACCTGAGTTTGGAATGGTGTTGGTCAGTGAGGTATTGTCCATGCCTTCACCAATGATTGATACGTTTGGCGTATTCATATAGGTGGTTGGGTTAGCATAACTCTTGCCGTCGCTACCTGTTACCTTACTCATCTCGTCAGCAGGAATCTTGTAGTCGCCCTGCTTGATGAAGATGCGGAAACGCTTGCTGGTATCTGTGCGCTTGGCTGCTGCTGCAAGTGCTGCCTTGAAGTCTCCGTCGGTTGGTACGATGAAGTCGTAGAGTGCCTTGGTTACAGCTGGCTTGGTCTTGGTAGTGAAGTTCAGAACAATTGCCTGGTCTGTGGCATTGTCTGTCAGGTCGGCTACCGAACCTGCAGCGAGTGTGAAGGTATAAGCCGTAGCGTAGTTCAAGCCTTTGTATGCGAAGGTGATGGTCTTGCCGGATACGGCTCCTTCAATCTTTTGTGTGCCGAGTGTAGCGGCTGCGTTGCCGGTGAGTTTTACCTTCTCATCGAAAGTCAGTACAATCTTGCCGTTGGCAGATGCGTTGGTTGCGCCTTCTGCTGGTACGGTGTTTACGAGTACAGGTGCCTTGCCGTCGTTTACGAGCTGGGCAGTACCTGTGATGTAGATACCTGCTATTGCAATTCCGTCGTTGTTGCCTGTTGCTCCCTTGATAGAAGAAGTTTTGTCGGCAATCCAGCGGATGTATACTTCTGCCTTGTTGTTGGCATCGGATGGGAGAGTAAACTCTCCGTCTGTCCAGGCTTTGGCTCCTGGCATATTGATGGCACCTACTTTGGTCCAGTCGGTTCCGTTGAGAGAGTATTCTACATTATATGTTTCGTATGCGTTATAATTGTAGAGCATGCTGCTCTTTACCTTGATGTCGGTAAAGGCTGTTGCGTTGACCTTGGTCTGCCAATAGGTTTCGCCCAGTGCCTTGGTTTTCTTGGAGGTCCAGTTTACAGCTGCATTCTTTCCTTCGTAGCCGCCAGCACTGTTGCTCTTGTCGAGCCATGTGTATGTATTTCCGTCTGCATCGCGCAGGATGAGCTGGTCTACATCGTTGTCTTCTGCAGCGAAGTCTGCTGTACGACCTTCTCTTGCTGACTTATAGAAGTCCCAGCCTGCGATGAAGTCTTTTGCAGAATATGCAGCAGTGTATGACTGGTCGGCGTTCATGTTTATTTTGCGTTCTGCTCCTGTTTCACCATCATTCCAGTTGGTAAAGGTGAGGATGTCGTTGCTGCTGGCTGTGAGAGTTACTTCTGTTCCCTCTTCATACATGTTCTTTCCTTCAACAACGGTTGGGACAGGAGAGGCACTTATCATATAGTCTTTTGCTCCACCTTCAACCTTGTAATCCAAAGCGTAGGTGTTTATCTTCTCAAAGTTTGCCTTCAATGCTGTGTTGGTTGAGATAGAGAAGGTGTATGTTTCATCTGTAGATACCACCTGGTTGTTGGCATCTGTCCAGTTGATAAACTTGTAGCCGAAATTCTTTGTTGCTGTTACGGTGATTGATGTCTCTGCATCAAATACGGTTCCTGCAGGAGATACTTTGACTGTTCCTGCTCCTACGGTTGAAACGGCAGCCGACAGGGTGTACTGTTCAACCTGCTGAACGGTTCCGTTCAAGAGACCATTGATGTGTACATCGGCAAAGCCTTGCTCCTTAGTAGAGCCAACGCCGACGGTGCAACTTAGCGTGAAGCCTTCAGCTGATGTCAGTTGGGCTTGCTGCTCGGCAGTGAGCTGGATGACGATATGGTTGGTCAGGTTTTCGTTTTTCGAATATCTGTCATCCGCTGTAGTTTTGTTTTCTCTTAATGCCGTGAAATTACCCAAGTCTACAGAAGTTCCGTTGCTAAGTTTGGCGGTTACAGTTACTCCATTTTCTGAATCTGTACCGAATCGGTTTACGTAGGTACTGATAGAGGTTGGGGTGAATGTTAGCCCCTTGCTAGGTTTAATGGTCCATTCTACGGCTTTTGTTGTGCCAACAGGACCGAAACCAGCCATGACCATCTTGTTTCCGTCTTTGTCTTTTGTAGTCTGTGATGTCTTGAGAGAATACTTCAAGTCACCGGTGTTTACGGAAACCAGACTGAAACCATTTTCTGGTGATTTAGTGTACTGCGTAGCGTAGTTGTCGTCATTAAACGGCCATGAAACGCTAGCTTCTTCGTTCTGGTAGGTTTGTGCATTTGCTACTACCATAACAAACAGGGCTATGAGTGAGAGCCCAAATCTGAGTAGATTTCTTTTCATTTGTTTGCCTTTTAGGTTGTTATACTTATTATAATTTTTATTTTCAGTTTATATTTTAAGTTTATTGTTGCAAGATTACACTTATTATTTCTATTTAAGAACTTTTTGTTTCAATTTTGTTGTAAAAGCTACGCAATCGTTTTCGTAGTTTTAGCTCATTTTGGTTTGTATTTTTCTGAGATTCTCAAAATGATTTATTATTTTTGCCACCGAAATAAACTAGCAAATGAATCAAACTAAAATAAAGTTATTCAGCAACTAATTAATAATATATAAACTTAAAATAAAACGATTATGAAGAAATTCTTTACTCTTATTGCAGCCGTAGCTTTGGCTGCTAGTGTTAATGCTCAGGGAACTTATGCTGTGCAGGTAGGTGACAAGGTAAATGCTGGTGATAAGATTACATCAGTAGAAAACATCACTTTGACTTATATGGAGAATGATGGTACAGCTTTCGCGGATGGTAAGGCAACTACCAACTTGGCTGATGCTGATTTTACTGCTTACGTATGTGGTAAGAACAGTGGTAAGTTGCATTCTGATGCAGAGCCTACTGGCTGCGCTTATAAGTTCGAGACCACAAAAGCAGGTTCTTTAACAGTAGCAGTTCAATTGAATGCAACCAAGGGCTTCCATATCTTGGATGCAGATTTTGCAGAGGTAGCTCCTGCTTCTTATAATTTGCCTGCTGCTAAGGATGGTGCTTCTCAGGAGTTCACACAGAACGAGAAGGGCGAGAACATTATTGCAGTGAAGTCTAATGGTACTGTAACATTCAGCGTTGCTGCTGGTGGTACATACTATGTGCTCGCTGCAGGTACTAAAATGGGCTTCTATGGCTTTAAGTATACGATAGGAACTAGCACCGGCATCTCTTCAGTAAACGCTGCTGCAGCCAAGAAGAATGGTAAGACCTATAATATGGCTGGTCAGGAGGTTTCTTCTTCTGCCAAGGGTATTGTTATCAAGAATGGTAAGAAGTATGTAAAGTAACAGATTATATATACATATAAAACAAAAGGAGGGTGTGTCATGGACTTATGACACACCCTCCTTTGTTGTGAATATTTTCTTTTCCATCGGTGAGAATTCAATTATTAGTTTTAAATTCAGTTTACAGTTTAGAGTTAATAGTTTATAGGGCAATCTTGCTATACGGCGAAGCCGCTGTAAACTATAA
>ERZ1023690.69-NODE-69-length-18332-cov-9.313181_pt1 | contig 18332 bp, 19 predicted proteins | sample MGYA00380347_ERZ1023690 | MGnify/ENA primary metagenome ERZ1023690 (study PRJEB33179, sample SAMN07449029) | human gut metagenome | biome: Human-gut; feature: Human associated habitat; material: Faeces | host: Homo sapiens | place: India:Kasaragod | collected...
AGGGGCCTTTCAGAACATAAACTTGCTGCTGCGCTTGTTCTGAAAAAGACTTTATCTTTTGTAAGAAAGTTCTATTTTGGGAGCTCTCTACTATATCTGAAAAAAAATAATCCATACTTAAATTATAATTATATTTCCTTAAGAATCTTGTCTAAAGGAAAGACTAACATATACTTATTACAATCCACTTAACAAATCATTGGTTATAGCCTCATGATTAACGGGTCTTATGGAGGCAACAAAATCCGTAACAGCACTATACTTCAAAAAATATCCCTTGTCAAGATGTGCCAAGTATCTATTCGTCATCTCATAAAGTTCTATATTATCAGAATTTGTATTGGTTTCTATTTTTAAAAGACCTTCTTTAAATGATGATCTTTTGGAAACGATATCACCTTTCGCAACCAAATTTGGCAATTTATTAGCTATTAAATTAACTAAACAAGATCTTGCAAAGTTCCTCTCCAAAATATAATTACCATCATTAAGAAGGTGTAAAATCTTAGAGTCCATGGTATCATTAGGCCCTGATAGTTCATCAAATATTTTTTTTATATTTACATTCTCATCTCCTGTATTCCAAAAATATACTTCACGCAGGAATAACAAGCCTACACGTTCTTCATATAATTTCTCATTAATAGAGTTTAGTTTCATTGGGACAGAAGCATGATAAGCTAAAAACTCCTTCAAAAAAGGAAGTAAAATATTCACCTCAAAGCCAGAATAGTCTATATCAAAATACAAGTCAAGAAGGTTAATGTATCTCTCTATTCTACTACTTTTATAAAGAGCAGAAAGTATCAAGTTTTGATTTTCCTTAGAATCCTTATAGATAAATTCAGCCGCAAAATATTCTTGCAAAGACTTATGCATCCACTTATATAGGTGTCCATCCTTGCAAAACAAAGGAACTGCTTTCAATAAGTCTTTTAACAAGTCAGAATCGTTGAATTCTACTCTTGGAATTTTTTCTCTTGTAGTCTTTATCATCATCAATAGTTCGTCTTTTCCAAACTCCACTTTTTGCTTCTTCTGACAATCAAAACCAAGATAACGCATAATAGTATCGAAATCATCAATTGCCAAATTTGACATTTTTTCATGTTTATAACCATCACCTTTAGATAAATCATGACTATCAAAATAAGCATCAAAAACTTGACGGTAGAATATATGTTTCTTTACAGGTATTGATGGCTTATAATTGAATGCCGCAAATAATAATGACACCAATAATGGATTTTTCAAAAACTCATGTATTGTACGATAATCAGGACTTTTTAATTTTTCTATCAACAGACTAGAAGTTTCACCATTATCATCTAATTTACGCAATAACTCATAGGACTGTTTTCTTGTCAAAGCACATATATTCATTGGCTTAAAACTCCCAAAACAAGTTAAAGCATTATCGGGTCTAGATGTTAAAATATAAAAGTTTTCTTCACCTGCCTTATCTACAAAATCCTGTATATAACTAGTAATATAAGAAAGTTCTGATATGGGCACTTCATCATACCCATCAAAGAAAAAAACAAAGTTTCCTGTTTGAAACAACTCCAAAACAAGTTTTCGATTAACTTCCTTAGAAAGGGAATTAAGTTGCTGAATAATCTCACTTATCAAATCATGGTCTCTTGTCAACCTTCTAAGTTCTATATAAATTGGTATTCCCAACTTACTGTCTATAACATCTAGAAACATCCGTTTGGTCATTGTAGATTTACCCATACCTGCAGTATCTGTAATAAGTATATTATGATTATCCTTAAAAAAAACTATAGGAAAACCATCTATCAACACATATTTATTACGATCTTCAGAATTTATAGGTTTTAATGTCAATGGAATATAGACATCTTTAAGTTCCATCTGTTGGTTATTTTGAACCAAGGTATTAACTATCCCATACTTTTTGTATGACCTAAAAAGGTATTCCTGAAAATGCTCAGTCTTAGGGATATAATCAATCTTTACTCCTTCTGCGAGATTATCACAAAAAGCCTTCATCTTAGGAATTATCATTTCTTTAACAACCCCATCGATAAAGGGTTTTGCCATCATTGTCATTGCTGTTTCTATAATCATATTATTCATTTTTCTGTTAAGACACTATTTATAGTATATCATAAGCATACGACCCTTTGGGTAAATACAAGGTAAGTATTCTTTTAGATGACAGTCTTGATTTTAAATCTACTATTGCCATAAACTATTATAAATTTGCTTGAACATATTTTACCATACTTTTTTCAAAAGTAGAAAGTACAATTGCATCAACATTCAGTTTCTTTAAAGAAGCCATTGCTGAATCTATACTCTCATCAGAGATATATCTTTCTATTTTAGTAGTTACTTGAATAGGCAAACCACATTCATCAAAAGGTATAACATAAGGCTTTGTGAAATAACATTCCACACATGATGCATAAAAACCATAATCACATAATGCAAGTCCTTTCCTTTCCAACACTTCATTTGCAATGTCTTGCAATGTCATTAAGTACCTTGGGAACTTATAATTAAGCCATTGCCTCATAAAATCCAAAGCATTTTCTATCAAATCATTATTATTATCTTTAGGTTTCTTTGTCTCAATAATGTTTTTTAAATAATTTGATATTGTTTTACTTTTCTCAAATTGTCTAATCTTAAAGCATAATTGCTTACCTGAGCGAACAGAAGAAATTTGTCTGTTTGACTTAACAATATAATCCCAAATTAACTCGCATGAACTCTTCAATTCTTCATAGTTAGGAGAACCAGACCATGCTATTTGACTTAACCTATGAGGAGATAAACCATTTAGATATTGCCCTAACTCCAAAAGATAATCGAGTTTTACATAAGAATGCTTTTTAAGCAATTCTGATGACAATATATTCTGATTCTTGTATTTTTGTATTTGTAGTTGGGTTTCTTCGGTTAAATCTTCATCATCCATGTTTATCACCAAATTGTCAGGAATTGTGGTTGAAGTATCACCAAAAACAGGCACATTAACAAAAGGTAACTCTGGTTGTGGTTGCTCAAAAAATGTATAGACATTACCTATCATATAAGAGTTCATTCTTCCTGAACGACCACAAATATTGTTAAAACTAAAAAAGTCCATCTTTTTGCGATTGACAACATTATCATATATAATAACGTTTCTCGCCTTTGTGTTCACACCTTCAATTAGGGTGGATGTACAAATTAAGAATCTAAGATGCCCTTGATTAAACATCTCAACACTTTTTTGTGCTAAAGCTCTTGGAATTTTACCATGATGTACGCCAATTCCACATTCTAAGTACTTAGGATAATTCCAATCGGGATGATAATTATGCTTTATCCAACAAATAATGTCTTCATTATTTTTTACTTGTTTCAAGTCTAAATTTTCATACAATAATTCTGCTACTTTATTGGCACTTGCAGGAGATTGGCAATATATCAATGTTTGCCCTATTACCTCTCTACACAACTCCAGCAACTTTGCCTCTCTGTTATGAGCATTGTTTTTAACTTGATGGAATTCTGACACGACCGTTTTATAATCTGTTTTTATGAACTTATACTTTTTCTCATTTAGTTTTGGGGCAACTAAACGTTCTATATTAGGACCTAAAAGATAATAGTTAGCTTGACTTTTGAATAACTTATAGAACACTTGGTTCAATACAATTTCTCTGCTATCATTTTCATCTTGGCATTCTTTCATGTCAAGTTTATAAAACTCGTCTATGACAAAAAAATCTATATCTGCTTTGTCAATATAGTCTAATGCACGCTCCTGTGTTAATACAAATATGTTACGCTTACCAAGAGATTGACCAGAAAAGGATACAACACGATATTGCTCATTGTATTTTATCAAACGTTTTCTTGTCTCATCAATCAAGGCGATTGATGGAACTATTATCATTATGTTATTATATAGATTAGATGCTATTATTGAATCTATAATAAGACTTTTTCCAAAACTGGTAGGAGCACTTAATACAATGTTACCTTTATGAATTAAAGTGTAATAGATTTCATTTTGCTTAGAATGAAACACGATATTTCTCAATCCATCAGGCTTGTGTATCTCGCATGCGACCTCATCTGACAATGACAACTCAAAATTCTTTAAATATGGATAAAGACCATATTGTCGAATCAACGATATGACAATGTCTGCATATTCCAAGAAATCATCTTTTCGGTCAAGAACGCGCAACAGCAATTCTTGTCCTTCAACATTAATTCCATTTTGATTGACAGATTGTGAAATAAAATTCAGAATGTCAAACTTTGGTAAGTTTGCCTCTCTGTTTCTCAGCATTTTCTTGATTTTGCTATAATTTAAAGCTGTTTCCATAAGTTTAATCTCTGATTAAGCATCTGTATGAATGTCTCTTTTGTCTTAAGAGGCAGCAAAAACAAATGAATTTCTATATCTATCCCTAATTTCCCCAAAAGAGTTTCAAACTGTTTGAAATACTTCTCCATCTCAGTTTTCATTTCCTCTTTATAGGTATCAGTGAACTTTGTGTGTTTATCTATTACCGTTGAGTTGAATGTTATGAGTACAGGTACACATATTCTTTCAAAAATCTCATCCAAAGATGTATTTGAACTTATTAATTGGCACAATTTTTCATAGAAAGGAGACTCTTTGTCCAATTTATTAGTTATTGCTATAAACTCTGTACGGAGATAATCATGGGCAAAATGTTCTTTGATTTCTGGTATAACATCCTTGACTGCTTGCGAAGCGTCCTTGTAAAACTTCACTTCGCCAAGCCACAAATCCAACAAGCCTTTATCATTTTCTATGACGTGTACAGCATCAAAGCCCTTTACTGTTTCATTAGGACCATCCTTGAAGTACATCTTGCTAACAGCAGGTATTGTTTTGTATAAATCCTTAAGGATATAATGCAACAGCAATTCTCCAAATTCTCCTCGGTTCTGTGATATTTGGGAGTATTGTATATCATAGCGACAGACTTCCTTATCTTATCCATCCATTCCACACTGTCTACCTCGTGAGTTTCAGAATAAGAAAGACAGAAATCAGGAATGCAATTGAAGAGATTGTCTGCCAAACGCATTCCGCGCCATTCACCGTTCTCGAATCCTGCGCAAATGCCCAATAAAGTAGGCATAGATTCTTCTTCATGTACTATGATTTTAAAGAACTTCGAATCCATTTTGTGTGCATTTGTAATGTGGTCACTTTAGGCACTTTAAGCCATAAAGTGAATGCTTCTTTGTTGTATTTTAAGAAAAAGTCATTTGAATCTATGTCCAAGATGTAACTGTTGCCAGCTACCATCTATGAGCGAGTAAGTCTAACAAATTGTGCTTACGTAAAGATTCTTTAAGGAGCTTTTGCTCTCCCATCACCAAAGTGACTTTACTGCTAATCCCATAAATCCATCAACCTATCTTTCCAGTTCTTTAATGGAGCATGCTGGAGGAGTTCCTTATATACTTCTAAGCTGAAGTCCAAAAGTTTAAGAGCATTATCCTCTATCTCTTGACGGAAAGGAAGAGTCAATGGGTCTATGGTTTCATACTCTTTATCTTTCAGGATAATTGCAAAGCCATCGGCATCCGCCTTTGGTAAATTAATACGTACTATGCCATCATCTCGCTTGTTGAGAGAAATACTCGTAAACTTAGGACATGGTCGCGTCATCATTTTAAAGAAGTGTACCTTGTCATTGATCTGTACCAAATGTTTTAAGTACTCCTGCCAATTGATAAACAGTACTACCGTATCTTCCTCGCCGAAAAGCATATAGAGATGGGCATATCCCCATGTCTTGCCATTTGGAGAGTCATAACGGAGTATAATTACACATATCTTTAGCTGTTTGTGGATATATACACCCTTTTACTTCATCCCAAATCTTAGGAAAAGCAACAGACAAAGATGATATTACTTGTCGAGCCTCAGATACTGAATTTATCTCTTTCAAAGAATTTAAAGCTCGTGCTCTTTTATTTTTTCTAAAAGTTGCTAAATAAAGCTGCTTTAATTGATATAATGGTGTCATTTTATTGGTTTTGATATAAGAAATAATTGCCAAATATGTTACATTACAAAAGACTTAATCAACCCTAAGATTTTCCCAAATATCTATAGGGGCATGGCTCAAAAAATAGCAAATTAATCCTATAGGAAAAAGAAACATCGACAATAGCCAAAAATTTCTTTTTGCCTCACATTTATCAATAAAATTTGCCACAAATGCACTGACCAATGCCAACACTCCCAATGCCAAAGACATATAAGACATAGTTTCAAATCCAAAATTGGACACCTTGGACAAACAGAGCAAAATAGTTCCAAATAGTCCACTGACAACCATTATGCTGGCAAAATGATTATCCCTATCAGATTTTACAAATCCCTTGGCAATTATTGCCAACCCAGAAAGTAGGAACATCATTTGCAGTATTACGCCTAAATAATATATCATACTCTTTTCTACTTATTATACTTACTTTGCTATTGAAGTAATACTTACTTGCCCCATGAAGTATATCTTCTTTCGTTCATGCGGTATTACTTCTATTTTTTCATCTTATCCTTCTCCTCTCAATGTCCTTACAATTGCGTCCATATCTTCGTTTAACGCCTCGTTCTTGACAAAATCAGGACAAGGCATTGCGTTCTTTTCGCTCTTCAGGAACATTTCATGCAAGTCTTCGCCATATTGATAAAACGCCATGATGGAGGAGCGGAAGATTGAAGTTAATCCTTTCTGCAAGTCGTTGTATTCGGTAGTAATCACTTTGTCAACTTCAGGCGAATATTGACGCAGCAACGCCTTGAAAGCCTTGTGACGCAACACCACTCGCTTGCCATTATACTGATAACCCTCATGTTTGGCAGGAATCAACTCTGACATCAAGTTTTTATTGTAGTCCATCGCATTGAATACCGCAAACATGTAAAGATGGAGATGAAGTATGTCTTGTGGGTTGGCCCCGTCTTCCTTGAACAATGGAAGAAGATTGAGCCATGCCTGACGGTCGCAGGAGATTTCTTCTAACAAAGGATCGTCATCAGCAAGTACCTCATCTATGTAATCTGTAGAGGAAATATCCTTGGACATGTTTTTGCGGATTTCTGCCTCCCAAGCATTTTGTTCTTCCAATGGTAACGCTTCTGGTACCAAGTCCATGATGCTTTGTTGTACCCTTGGGTGTTTCATCATCTCTTCATCTGTTGCCATAGAATTAATGTCTTCCCATTCAGTCTTGACATCTTTCAGAAGTTCACGTGTCGCATCCAATGACATTTTTCGTGCTTCAGGATTGTGACGGAAGATGATATGAAACGCCTCATGGTAAAGTATAAAATACAATTGTATCAGTAACTGGCCATTGTCCTCTTCTCGCTCCTCTGCACCATGGGCAGTTGACATATTGGCTATCTCCGAGCGGAAAACATCGAGGTGGTGGCGTGCCTCCTCGTAGTTGTCTGTCTCCAGAAAAGCATAAAAGAGGGTGTAATGCACTATTGCATTGCCTGTGTCATATCCTCGTTCCAAAGCCAAGTTGTACAAAGTAAGAATGTCCTGTACCATTGGATTGAACTTCAATACATAGACTGATTTTCCATTTTCATTGACAGCTTCGTTGCTTGGGAAAAAGTCCATGCCAAAGGTTTCCTCAACCTTAACCGTAAGGTCATGGTAGTGTTTTAAGGAATTGGCTATCACTTGTAATGGTGTATGATAATCTATCTTTATGATTTTTTCTTTTTGGAAATTTGATGGCAGAGAGACACTACTTGTGACAAGGTAAGGTCTGCACGTTGGAAGTGATGATAATGGGAAATAAACACACAAGATGCCTTTTGTTCCAAATCTGTCTTTTGATTCACTTCTGTTAGCAAATCTGCCAATGCCTCCGCATCGCCTTCCAACTGGTAAGTAGGATGTTCTGTCCGTCCTTCGCCATCGAAGTTGGTTTTCAAAATTTCCTTTAGTCCTATCTGTAATCTTTCCGTGGCTGTTTTGATTATCTTGGAAATCTCTGCCTCGGATGAATCTCCTGTCACATTGACCGTGAGATTAATGACAATGGAGTTATGATAGTTGTTGAAGTTCTTTGGATCAATCACAACATTCTCTACTTTATCTATATTGTTCTCCATCTGACAACTTCCATCGCCATGTATGATTTGATTCTCGCTCATTTCTTTCCTACAATGTTCTCTACTCGTTTCTTGATGACATCATCACTTGGGTTTACAGCTAACTGTCCTCTTACGGAACTATCCTTATTCCCCTCCAAAGCTAAGGTGAGTTTCGTAACATTACTTTCCTCAATCACATCCAGTTTACACATTATATATATAATGTTGGCTACAAGTTTGCGATTAAAGGTGGTGTTTTGCTGTTTGCCCGGGTCGTATATAACACAAGCTACCTCCGTATCTTCCAAAATGGTTTTCCACAAGTCATCATAGCGACTTTGCCATTCCTTTGCTACAAATTCTTTCAGATTGGAGACATATTGCATGATTTCCATCTGACGCTGAAGGCGATTTCCTTTGTTTACATTGTCATCTGATGATGGTTTCGATTTCTTGACCTCACCCTCATTATGGGTGTTGTTAAGGGTCTCTACATCACCATTGATAAGATTTTCAACATGGTTGATATTGAAAATGGTGTTGCCACAACCTTGTTTGTCATTATTTTGACTGTCCATATTGCTTTCTTTTTTAAGTGTTAAATTATTGATTTTCAATATGAAAGAAAGAAGAAACTTGCATCATCGTTCGTTTCTTTTTTCAGCCTCATTTCCGCCGTACCTTTGCAATCGTCAATCAGACATTATATATCTGATGAGTTCTTTGAAATACTTATTGTTTAACTTTCTGTCGGGCACAGACACGCTTTGTGTAAATACGAAGTCCCATACCGACGATGGGCAAACGAATGATAGATTATTCTATTTTCCTATGGAAGAGTCCTTTGAAAGAGGACGCAGTGGAAATGGCTTACGCCAAAAACCAAGTGAGAAAGGTGTTGACCTTCGATGATTTTGTAAAGCACATCTCTGACCACAACGGCGTATTCACTCGTGGTACGGTGAAGGGAGTGGTGAGCGACACCTGCGCTTGTCTTGTTGAACAGTTGCTGATGGGCAACAAAGTTCAGTTTGGTGAGTTGGGTATCTTTAGTATCTCCATCACCTGTGAGCCAGCAGCTACTCTTAAAGAGTTCTCCGAGGACAATATTAAAGAGGTAAATATTCTCTTTAATCCCGGTGAGGACTTTGAGAACCTTCGTTCTAAGGCTGAGTTCAATCTCGTGGCAAGCCGTGCTGTACAGGCTGCAACCATCAAAGCAGTGAAAGCTAATGAGACAAACGTTGACTTGGAGGCTGTTAAGAAGAAGCCTACCTCTTCTGGCAATGGTGACAGCAAGCCTTCTGGTGGCTCTACTCCATCTGGCGGCACTCCTTCCGAAGGCAACACTCCATCCGGTGGTGAGGGCAGCGAAAACTCTGGCAACACCGATAACGGAGCTGGTGAAGACAACGAGCTTTAGTAAATGCTCTGCCGTGCCCGACTTCGTGTCGGGTGCGGCTACCGCTAACAAGTTATTATTTTCTAAATGATGTTTCACTTTTAATTCAATTTGTATATGAGTAATCAAAATGAAAATCCTAGTAATGGTTCCAAGAAGATTTCTTGGGTTTCAATCGTGAACGCTGTTGTTCAAGCGCTTATTGCTGCGCTGACAGCATTAGGCGTAAGTTCGTGCACGAACTTACTCTAATAAGAAATTAGAAATGACAAATGAGAAATGGGCTACCTTAATGAGAAATGAGAAATTACTTTTCTGAAATGAGAAAGGACAAATTGGTATGATTAATGATAAATTTCCTTTGAGTATTGGGGAGGAGATGGTGCGGAATGAACGGGCACTCCTCTCTAAAGTGGAGAACGGCAAGATGATGATGTCTGCCGACTCCGTGAGATTCTTGGTGTTGCATTGCTCGGCTACACGATGCAATCAAGACTATAGTGTGGAACAGCTTCGACGTGACCATAAGAGCCGTGGTTTCTATGACATCGGATACCACTTTTATATCCGAAAGGATGGGACCATGACGCAGCATCGCTTCTTGCTCGAAGTGGGGGCACATGCGAGACCGTATAACCGTTGTTCTATCGGCATCTGCTATGAGGGTGGTTTGGATGAACATGGTAAACCATGCGATACTCGTACGCCTGAGCAGACGGAAAGAATCGTTGATGTCTTGACGAGGCTTCATAAACTGTTCCCGAAAGCGAAGATTGTGGGGCATCGTGACTTGCCTGGCACTACACCGAAGGAGTGTCCTTGTCTGGATGCTAATCATATCTTCGGTTACATTGAGGATATTTAGTCTCTCCTAAATATATCTCGTGTATATACCTTATCCTCTACATCGTCAAGGCACGGGTCATAGCGGTTGGCTATAATCGCATGGCTCTGTGCCTTGAATATGTTCATATCATTCACGACCTTACTTCCGAAGAAAGTACTACCATCTTCGAGCGTAGGCTCATAAATAATCACCTCTGCGCCCTTTGCCTTGATACGTTTCATAATACCCTGAATGGCACTCTGACGGAAATTGTCTGAGTTTGACTTCATGGTCAAACGATATACGCCTATCATGCAGTTATGCTCCTTGCTTGCATCATAGCTGTTATCATCAGCATAGCTATAGTAACCAGCCTTCTGAAGAACGGCATCAGCGATATAGTCCTTTCGTGTACGGTTACTCTCAACGATTGCCTCAATCAGGTTCTCTGGCACATCGGCATAATTTGCCAAGAGCTGCTTGGTGTCCTTGGGTAAGAATAGCCACCATAGCCGAAGCTTGGGTTGTTATAGTGGGTACCGATACGTGGATCGAGTCCAACTCCATCGATAATGGCCTTGGTATCGAGTCCCTTGACCTCGGCGTAAGTGCTTTGGGTAATCGGGGGTTGACATTGGCCAGAAGCGGCTGCCTACGCCGCCAGCCATGATTATGCTTGTATATCGTCGTAATTATGCATAATATTGTTATTTTACCTCTTAGTCTCCTTAAAGGAAATGTTTTTTTCGAAAACCTACCCGTCCTTCCTTACCGTTAAAGAAGTCATCTTTTCGAATCCCTCCGTCTCCCTTTAGCCAAAGGGAGCTCCACCTTTCTCACCAAGCCTCTCTTCCCTCAGGGACGAGAGGATGTAACCGCCCTCCGGTGCTCGGAACCGCTACGCTCTAAGGTTGGCGGACCATCAAAGGTCTGCGTCAGATTGTGCGGGATGGGACCGCCTGGGAATAACGATACTATATGCCTAAGTTTGATGCTTATTTACGTAAGTCTGAGAAAAACAAAGACTGGTAATAAATATATAGTTATCTCCTCATTAACTTTGCTGCAAATTCAAAGAAATCTGCAACGTTCTTGAAATTATCAAACTGCTGGCAATACATACTGGCGTAAGGTTCAGGGAACCTTTGTCGTATATCTGCCTTTATCATATTTGCCAAAACCTCCTTTGTGTAAGCTTTCAGCAATTCATTGTATTGTTCTTCACTCATAATATTCTCTGTTATTTCAACATCCTTGCCATATACATCGCCTCATAAACTACGATACAACCAATCAAGAACAGCATTCGAAATACAGAAGCAAAGTATTTTTCGCTATTCGTTTGCTATTATCTAATGTTTGAGAAATATTCAACTATCTAACTTATATAAATTCTTTAATAATTTTGGAAGCTCATTATAATCTCTATACCATATCACTCTCAAACCTAGTTCAACGAAAATCTGCTTTTGGATTTTCATAGCTTCATTGTTTTTTGCTTCTGCATTTTTGTCTGTACCAAATTCAGATATACGTGGCAAGAAAACAAAATGCCTTGGATCATTTTCACTATCTTGGATGGCAATATCAAGAAGGCGTCGAAGATTAGGATCTGTCATTGACAAACCGATAAAGATACAAGTTGTTCTACTCAAAGCATGAAGCTGCTCCACATTTGACCAGTTGTAAGAACTTGCATAAACTCTATGGTACTCTTCTTCACTCAAAACAGGAACGGACTTTATGTCATCTTTATTGGCATAAGGGATAAATCCATGAACATGATAAATTGGGAAAAACCGTTGCGGTTGATTCTGCCCAAAGACAGAATAGTTTCCTATACCTCTTTTTCTTAAGGCTCTTTCCATCACATCATCAAAATTATAAGTAATGATGCTCTGAGCTTGCGATTTCTTACTATCGACAAGATTACATATCTCGTCAATAAGTGGAGAACGATATGCCGAAATACCACCATAAAGTGCATCATGCAGGCATTGATAATAATCCTCGTCATTAGACTTTTTCTCCATCATCATTCTGACGAATCTTCCCATAACAATAGAAGAGTTATAACAAACCTTTGTTAGTTTCTCTATATCTCCATCTTTGAATTCTTTCTGCTTGCAAGTGTCTATCATATCTTTCAGAAGATTCCACCAAGAAGGAAGATTTGCGGACATACTAACACCAGCCCCTAAAAATAAGGTAAACCTTTCTTCTGTAAGACTTGTCTTTGCCAGTTCTAAAGATTTGCATCGGTCTATATACCAATCATAGGTGGTTCTATTCGGGATTGTAAACAATCTATTCCCAGACAATTTATCCCAAAACTCTTGTAATGAGTAAATCTGAAACTTGTTATTATATTGCTTTCTTATTCTGTCTTTTACTGATACAGGTATTATTCCAAAGGCATACAAGAGTATAAAGTTACGAATTTCATGCTTTCGACAGAGTTGCTGATATAGCATCTCATACCTTGATAGGGTATCAAACAATATTCGTCCCTTAATTTCAATAGCAGTAGCACCTTCAAAACCGAAATCAATTGTTTTTTGATCTATTTGCCTTTTCACATACCCCAATCCATCAGGAAGGAAAATATCATAATAAAGAGGACTATATCTTGATCTGACTTCTGTATCAAATCGAATATTATAGTTTGAGAGCATCATTGTAATGGCATCAATTGCTTCGCTCTCACTTCTAAAGTATACTGCATTCATTTATTTTTCTTTTATAAAATATCATCTATTCAGTTTCCCATTCATCACAGATGGAATGGTAAAACTCCTTGTTCTTTCCCCTATTCAACCAATTCTCCACGAAATGTGGATTATCACTTTTTGGTTTAGGACTAGCTGTGTTTATACGAGCCATTACTGGTGTTCTTACTGCGTCTCCTAATATAATAGCATGTTGTTGTGGCAATATTGGCAATTGATTCAGAACTTCTGAACTCGCAGAAGAAACTAATTTTCTGATATATTGTTGGTCATCTGGATTTTGAAGACGATGAATGATAAAACTATTGCACTGAGAAAGAACGGTCTTTGATAACTCTGATGGTCGTTGGCTTGAAATAACGAGTGACAATCCATATTTACGACCCTCACGAGCTATTCGCTCAAAAACTTTGCGAGATATAGAAGTTCTGTCTTTCTTATTAATTTCCGGGATGTAATTCTGAGCTTCTTCCAACACCATAACAATCGGCATTGTTCCTCTATCTTCTTCCTTGAACCTTGAAACAAATTCAAGAACGATTCTACCAACAAGTCCCGTAATCGTCTCTAAAACCTCAGAAGGAAGGAGCGACATATCAAGAATTGTAATTTGGTTAGGAGTTCCTTGCTCTACGTCAACATTCACATTCTTAATGTACTCGGTATAAATATCACTGTCTGTTGTATCATATACTTTGCAGTAATCACCCAAAAGAAAAGAGATGAATTTTACCAATACATTTTCTATATCCTCTATAGTTTCCATCATCAATGGACTGGAAATACGCATGTCATCCTTAAAAGATTGCATACGCATTTTCAAGGTTGATACGTATTCAGCCAAACGGTCAGACGAAGTTTCTTGTTCTCGGATTGCAACATCAAAATAGGTTGACAACAAATCCGAAAAATTATAGAATATAGGCAAATCCAAGTTTCGATTCTCGGATGTTGTAGCAACATTTTTGTCTGCAATGAATTTTTCTATTAGTTTTTGTAACTTTGGCAAAACATCAGTAATCACACTGAGATCAACACTACCATTTAGAAAACCTTTTTCATTTTTCGTCAAACTTCCTCTTGCCTTTGTAAGTTCTTCCAAAACCTCTATCAGTTCATCATATAAATTTGAATTAGACTTTGCTTTTGCACTTTTGAACATTTTAAGAGTTGTTCCTAAATCATCAATAAGACAATTTTTCATCGTGTAAGAATTCCCTTGTAAGGAAGTTAACAATGAATTTAACTGCGACAGTTGAAATTTAGATAGAGTTTCCGTAGCTTCTAGAACATCGTTAGTACTTTTTGCTAGTCCAACAGCTCTCTTTAGAATTGGTGCTTGACTACCAGATGTTGGTTCGAACAGGTAATCCAAGTCATCATAGTTCATAAACCAATGAGGTATGCGAATACCTTCCTTAGTTATCGCCAAAGGATTAACAACATCTTCTTCCGGCAACTGAAAAGCATTTTTATATTCACCATTGGTATCAAAAATTATGAAATGAGCACTTTTCAACTTCTTCCCATTGTACGAAAAATGAAACAAACTCTGTAATATCGAAGATAACGTGCATGATTTACCCGAACCTGTATTACCTAAGATTGCCGCATGTTTGCCAAAGAATTTGTCTGGATTGATTTTTATCTTGAAATCAGGAAATGCTGGAGACATGCCTATTGGTAAATAGAAATCATGCTCATAGTCTATCTTCTCGTATTCTCTCTTTTGGTCGAAAATCTTTTCCAAATCTTCCCTAACAACATACCATACAGGATTATCAAGTATTGGATAGTTATAAACACCCATAACATAACTTTTGTTATTCTCTATAGTACCTATCATAGTGGCAGACAAATATCTCGAAGATTCCGTCAAGAAGATAGAATGATTACTTTTACTCATATCTGTTTCTTCACGTGTCTGTACACGATTTACCATTGCTACTATTCTGTCAGCTCCAACTGGTATTATTATATATGAGTTTATTCTGGCTATCGGATAGATTTCATGAAAGCCGCTCTTGTATAAGCTTTTCAAGTTATCATCCAATTTAACATAAACTGTCAGGCTGTCAACAGAAACAATTTTTCCAACTTGTCTTTCTTGTTCCATAATGTATTGCACTATTTATTTAACAATGTTTCCAATGTTTTGATTACTTCATCCGAAGACGAAGCATCTGTAAAAGTTGGCATCATTTCGGTTGAGAATGTTAAGAAATCACCAATGTCATTTCCTTCCAATATAATGATACGAGGATCTTTCAAATCTCTCAAACGCTTAATCTCTTGAGACTTTTCTGATTTTTGAAAATTCACAATTATTAATGTGAAAGAAGGATTTGACAATGCTTGGTAGATAATATCATTGAAATGCTCATCGCAGAAAGAATAGCCAATAGCAAACAGTACTGACTGAGGTTGGGAAATTGCACTACTAAACTGACGGATAAGTTCCGAATACGGCAAATCTAATGTATATGACTTCTTAACAGCAGATGGATATATCATCAAATCTCCATAATCAAAAGATTCGCCTGAATCCTTTGATTTTTCTTTTATTAAGTCTATTGGCAATTCCTTAAGTCCATAGACATTTGAAGCATTTAAATCATGATCTTTAACCCACGTAATTGAGCCATGCAATTTGAAATACCTAACGACTTTTTCTATACGTTGTACTTTACCTGATGTCGTAGAACCAGGATAAAATATATCATAGTCAAATGTCTCTGGTTTAAAGTAACGATGATGAAAGCCAGAAAAGCCATCAATGTACTTTACTCCTATATTATCGAAGGCATATTCAAAAGCCAAGTCATAATTACTTGTGAATATGTTCGCACGTTTCAGATTTAAAGGTCTCTGCAACAAAGACTTCAAGAACTTCTCATGAAAGATATATTTATCCTTTTTGAATAATTCCTTATAACCTTTACTCTTAATACGCTCAAAATCTCTATCGCTGGTCGTTCTAAGATGAACATCGCATAGATTGAACATTGCCTTCTTGATGGCAGAAATCAAATTGCTTAATCTTGTAACTTTATCATTATCTTGCTCAGCTTCTGCTACATACAAATTGGCAATAAGGTAATTCAACAAAGATTCCAATGGGACTTCTATTTCTCCATATTCATCAACAACCTCTATTTCATTCCCTTTTTCGGTTTTCTTCTTGACATCACAATTTCTATAGAACTCACCATCATAAGAATACTTCCATCCATAGGAGTCTGTTCTGACCTTATCTTTCTCTAACCCACTCGTTACATTCTTCTGCATCTTTTGAATGTAAGCTTTGAAATCATTTGCAATATCCTTATTCTTGCCTTTAAGGATGTCATCTTCAACGGCAAACGGAATGTTTTGTATCGAAGCAGCTCCTAAATGAATTGATGACCCCGTACCAAAAAGGAAAGAAACATTATCCAATTCCAAATAATCACGGAACATCTTCTGTATACGTTCAATAACATTCGAGCGCATTTCTTTCTGCTGTTCTTCAGAAAGGGACTTGCTATCATCTACAACTTTTCCCCATTCAGGAAGGACATTTGTTCCACCTATATAGATATTATTGTCTTCTACAAACATAGCATCAAATGAATTAGTTAATAAACCGACTACTTTTCCTTATTATAGAAAAACTGATAGTAATTCATTCCTGCAGCTTCATCAAAGCCTTGGACAATTTTGTCATGTCCTCCCAAGATATTTATCTCAAAATTGGAGTCAAGATATAAAGTCGTTTTTGGTAGTGAACTTTTCTTTTTTACCAATGGTATTTCTATATGGATGTCAATATCCTGCATTTGACAAGGATTTTCTTTCGATGACAAATAGCTTTCAAATTGCTTATCCAAACCGCCTTCACCGAAAATTTCTTTAGAAAAATCATGGACTGACACGGTTTCTGCCTGCCCCAATGCCTTTCTTACCTTAGATATAAGATTGGCTTTTTCTACCTTTGATTCATCAAAGTAATTGTCCGCAATGAAAGCCTTGCAAGAATTTAGAAAATTCTTGGTTTGTGAATATGATGTCGCATCTGTCATAACGTGGAGAAAATCGTCTTTCCAATACTTAGACTGAATGCCTTTTGACTTTTTATCTACAGAGAAAACAACATAGCCATTCTCTTCATTGACATTGAAGATTAAGCAACCTTTTTCAACCTTTGAGAAACTTATAACCTCTGCCTTTTGTATCTCATAGCCATGTTCGGTTTGAAGATATTGGTAAGCTGGTTGTTTGTTTTCTGTCTTTAGCATTGCTATTGCATCCGTATGCTTGCCGTCAACTTCACAATCAGACAGATAAACTATATTCAACTCCCCTGATTTTGTCATTGGATGAGATGTCTTCTCGTAAAGAATCTTTGCTATAAACTCTGATTGCTCTTGAAATCTTGAGACATCTTCAAATATAGTTTTGACAAATGTATATATTGGATTTAATGCCAATGTACTTTCAAAGTAGAAGTGACATGGCTCTTTGGTATCAAAAGACTTAACCAACATTGATGTTATATCAGAAGATATATCCGTATAGTCAAGTTCTTTCTCAGAGAATGAGACACCTTCATCTCTGCTTTTGTTGCCAACATAATGTACTATCATGTGGCTTATATCTCCTATTTTAATTTTCATCTTCTTGTTGATTTAAAACATATTGCGGAATTAATGCGTTTCCATTTGTAAAACTTTCTCTAGTTACAAAATATTCCAACTTATTATCTCCAGTCCAATAAGATTCTGGTGCATGCTCCACAAGGATTATTTGAAATTGCTCATTTTTCTCCTCTATTACATATTTCATAAACTGATTGATACCCTTAAATGCATCAAGCAATTTTTCTTTATCAGTTGTCTTTACATTCTCCGAACCTGCATAATATGGTATGCTAGGCTGGTCTATGAACAGGAACTGACCAATATGTCGTATGCTCAAATTCTCAAAGAAATAACGATGCATGCCCAAGAAAAAACATAGATGCAGAAACATATAGTTGGACTGACTACCAATAACATCATAATTGAGTATTGACTTGCCATTATTCAGCATTAGACGTTCCTGCTTCATTTCATATTTTGTATAACAATGCTCATAATGCTCCATATATTGGAAGCCATCAAAAATATGCTGGATGCACTCGTTCAATTTGGGTATGGTAGTCAACTGGGGGGTGTAATTTAAACTGTGTCAAGGCTTGTTCTTAACTTTCATTCCCACTCC
>ERZ1023690.71-NODE-71-length-18053-cov-31.254417_pt1 | contig 18053 bp, 20 predicted proteins | sample MGYA00380347_ERZ1023690 | MGnify/ENA primary metagenome ERZ1023690 (study PRJEB33179, sample SAMN07449029) | human gut metagenome | biome: Human-gut; feature: Human associated habitat; material: Faeces | host: Homo sapiens | place: India:Kasaragod | collected...
AAGCATCATTCTGCTATTTCTTGCTTTTTTAGGCGTTATTTTCAAATAAAAAAAGCGTTTTGTCGGATTTTTTTTGTATTTTCGCCACAAAAACAAGAAATGGAAGCAACTAACATAGCGATATTGAGATTTAAGGAAAACCTGAGTTCAGTCGGGCTCAGGTGTTTTCGTGGGGCCATTATTGATTTGGCAGGCAGGGAAAATCCTTATTTTCATAATCATGAGGCAAATGGGCTGAGATATGGATATCCCTTGGTTCAGTACAAGGTGATAGACAGGCATGTTTGTCTCGTCGGAATAGCGGAAGCAGCCATGGCAGTGATGGAATTGGTGGGTAAGTTTCCTGCCAGTCTCAAGATAGGACAGAAGGAGATGGAGTTTCATGTTGAGGATTGTACGCTGACTCCTTATTTTCCGAAGATAGAAGAGTCTCCGAAGCTTTATCGTCTGAGCTGTTATATCGGTCTTACTGATGAGAACTTCAAGAAATACCATTCCATGCTGGCTCTTACCGACAAGGTGAATTTTCTGGAGCAGGTCATCACGGGCAACATCCTTTCCTTTTTGAAGGGGATTGGCTATCATGCTGCTGAGCAGATAGAATGTGCCATCACTCAATTGAAAGAGCCTGTGGAACAGAGCTACAAGCATGTGAAGTTTGACACCTTTGATCTGATGTTTGTCAGCAACATGGAACTTCCTGACGGCATTGCTTTGGGAAAGAGTGGTAGCGTGGGCTTTGGTACGCTTTCCAGACGGGAGCTTCCTGATAGATTTAAAAACTTTAATCAGTAATATTATGGCAAAGGTACTCATATCATTTATCGGTACAGGTCCTCTGGTGAACAAGGGGACATTGGGGGAGGAGAAGTCTGCCCGTGAATATCGCAGGGCTTCTTATCATCTGGGTGAAGAAAATCTGGGTGAATACTCATTTATGGCAGCTGCTCTTTATGAAACACAGAATATAGATAAGGTCATATTGATCGGTACTGCCCATTGTATGTGGGAAGAGGTATATCGCTATTTTCAGGAGAAGAACGGCGGTGTGGTTGACGAGGATGTTTATTGTGAAATCGCAGAACATTGTGAAGCGGCAACCAGCAAGAGTGAATTGTATATCCCTCATGTCAAGGAGATAGAGGCTGCTATTGGAAAGGATGCCCATCTTGCTCTCATAAGATATGGCGTGAATGAGGAGGAAATCAATGAGAACATCAACATCATCCTGCAGCTGAACCAGTTGCTCTCTACGGGTGATGAGCTCATCGTGGATGTTACCCATTCTTTCCGCTCATTGCCTATTACCATCATGAATCTGCTTCTTTATCTGAGGAATGTCAGCAGCAAGAATATCAGAATCTCTCATATATATTATGGTATGATAGAGATGAGCAAGGAGTATGGTTATGCTCCGATTGTGGATTTGAAGAAAATCCTCAAACTCAATGACTGGATTGTGGGAGCCATGGCTTTCAAGCAGTATGGAAATGCCTATCAGATTGCAGGGCTCATTCAGCAGGAGGATACGGATGTGACCAATCGTTTGAAGCATTTCTCGGATGTGATGAATCTCAACCATCTGTATGCCATCTCTCAGGAGACCCAGTCTTTGAGAGCTTTGATGAAAAAGGATTTTGATTCGATGCTTCCTGAAATGATTGTGAAGCCGGTGGTGAAGGATTTTCTCAATAATTTCAAGGGAACCGAGCAGGATCCTGCACGGTTCCAATATCAGCTGGCCCAGTGGCAGTTTAAGCACATGAACTATACGGCTGCCTTGATTTCCTTGCAGGAGAGCATTCTTTCCTATGCCTGTCAGCTTGCAAATCACGACCCTTTTGACAAGGATGAGCGTCAGAAAATTAAGGATGTTATTTGCAATGACAAGGAGTTCATACCATTTGAGTTGAGAGGAGTATATTTCGAGATTACCAAAAACAGAAATGTTGTGGCTCACGCTTTGGAGAGTGATTTCTCTTCGGGCAAGATTATTGAAAGTTTAAGAACATCGCTTATTACGGCGGGTAAATACATTAACTAATAATTTAATGATTATGGGAAAAGGTATCATAACGTATCAGAAGCGCTTGGAACTCATTGATGAATGTCTGCGCAATTATGAACGTCCAATGACTGTAAAGGAAATTTGTGACGAATGTAATCACAAACTAGGTGTGCAGTATACAGATCGTACGTATCGTAACGACTTGGAAAAAATCGAATTCGAGCTAGGTGGTAAAATAAACAGGGATCAGAAAAGAGATGGCTGCCAATGTTTGGTATATCAAAATGTTGGTTTCTCTATTAAGGGTGATACTGTTGCCAATCAAGTTGTTATATGCAATTTAGATAAGATCAAGAAAGCTTTGGGTGATTTCCTGGGATTGGGCTTGGAATCTTCCTTGACCACCCTGACTGATGAAATCAACAAGTTCATGGGGTATGACGATAATAATCGTCCTGTCATTTCTTTTGAGAAAGTATTACTGGAGTCTCATGGAAGGGTAAAACCTCATGATTTGCTGGAGCTTTTACTCAAGGCTATCATACAGCATCAGACCATGGACATTAGATATGAGGTTCCTGGAAGAGGCAAGCGTGAGTGGACCGTATTTCCTCAGTTCCTCAAGCAGTATAACCAGCGATGGTATCTCATTGCCACCAAGCACAGAGACGAGGTGGAGGGCAAAATCTACAACCTGGCTCTGGACCGAATTCTCAAGATGGAGGCCAACCAGCATATTCATTATAAGGAATGTGACGTTGATTTTTCTGTTTACTTTGAAAATGTGGTGGGTGTAACCAAACCGGATGGTGCGGAACCGATTTTAGTGAAGTTACGTATAGAACGCGGTGAGTATCCATATATAGAGAGCAAGCCTATCCATGCATCTCAGAAAGTAATTTCTGAATACGGAGACAACAAGGATTATGTTTACGTATCTTTATATGTGTATGACAACTTTGAGTTGAGGAGCAAGATCTTGTCATATGGAAGCAAGGTTACAGTCATGGAGCCTAAGAGTTTAAGAGATAAGATGGCTCATGATTTGAGAAAGGCTTTGGAGAATTATCAGGATTAAGCATTATGGGAAGAAGGGTATTTTTATCTGTCTTGGGAGTGGCTTTCTATGAGACTTGCCGGTACCGAAAGGATGATTTCACGGGAAGTGAGACTCTTTTTGTACAGAAAAGTTTACTCGAGTATCTACAGCAGGAGAACTGGGGAGGAGAAAACGACCTGGTTCTTATGCTCCTGACGGATTTGGCAAGAAAGAATAACTGGGACAGGAATCTGAAGACTCGTTTCTGTGCCAAGCTTCAGAAGGAGGTAGCGTATCAGGGATTGGAGAAGATATTGCTGGATATGAATCTCTCTTATCAGGGTATAGCGATTCCGGATGGCAAGGACAGTGAGCAGATGTGGGAGATATTTGAGGTTATCTTTGATAAGCTTCAGGAGGGTGATGAGCTGTATCTTGACATCACCAACAGTTTCCGTTATCTTCCTATGCTGCTGGTGGTGCTTGTCAACTATGCCAAGTTGCTCAAGAATGTGAAGGTGAAGGCTATCTTTTATGGTAATTACGAAGCACGTGACAAGGAGAGCAACATCGCGCCTATCATGGATCTGCTGCCACTTTCCGTTCTGCAGGACTGGACGTTGGCAGCCTCTGATTATTTGCGATATGGTCAGGTTGAGAAGCTTTTTGAGTTGTCAGAGTCTTCACTTATCCCTATCTTGAAGAATACAGAAACACGTACGAAGGACACGGAAAAGTTACGTTCCTTTGTCACGAAGTTGAAGGAGATGGTTGAGGAACGCACCACCTGTCGCGGGTATGCTATTGTGGGCAGTAAGAATGTGAGAAAACTAAAGTGCACAGCTAGTGAAATACAGAAAGTGACGATAGTTCAGCTTAGGCCTATCTTTGAGAAAATCAAGCAGTCCTTGAACGATTTTGATGCCAAGGAGAATGTGCTGAACTGTATCAAGGCTGCCAAATGGTGTTGTGCCAATAAGCTTTATCAGCAGGCTACCACCATGTTGGAAGAAGGTTTGGGTACTTTCTTGTGCTGTCATTATCAACTTGACTATAAGAACAAGACGTATCGTGATACTGTATTTAGCTGCATAGCTATCAAGACAAAGAAAACGGCTACAGAAGTATTGGATGCAGACAAAGAGCTTGTAGATAAGATTTTGGCTGATGATAGTGTCTGGGGAAATAAGACCTTTGTGACCATCTTGCAGAAGGTTGTTGAATTACGCAATGACTACAATCATGCGGGATTCAAGAAAAATCCTTTCACTGCCCAAAAGGTAATAAAAATAATAGAGAAGTTGTTGGATGGTATTGAGGAGGTTTTGTCTGAGATATAGTATTTGGAAGCACCATTTTAGATGGCTTTAGGGGCTGTTTACAATGGTGCTTTAGTTTTTTTGGGGATTGGTTTGAATGTTTTTGTGAAGAGATATTAATTTTTAGAGATTATTTGCTCAAATATTTAAGAATAATTGGCTTGCATATCTCGAAAAAAAGTTGTACCTTTGCACCCGCTAAGAAATGGTTAAATTTCAGTTAAGGAAAGTGAATATTTCTTTAGAGACGTTCTTTAACTTATTGATAATCAGTAATGTCTTATAAGGTCGAGTACGAGACCATAGTCCACTACAACAAGGATTAAGACTGTTGATAACACCATTAACGTTAGACACTACGATAGTACGAGACCATAGTCCACTACAACAAGGATTAAGACCCTTGGCATTGTCAATCTTAAGAAGTTCAATACCTTGTACGAGACCATAGTCCACTACAACAAGGATTAAGACACAGTTTATCTAGCCATAATAGTTCTCCTATAATCAAGTACGAGACCATTGTCCACTACAACAAGAATTAAAATTATACAGATACCTTTGGTATTTTATAAGTTGTTTCTTGCTTTTGATAGCTCCTAATCATCTTGAAAGTGTAAAAAGTCAAAAATATTAGCTAATAGTTTGGTGGTTACTCTCGTTTTTTATACCTTTGTTGGGACTTTGATATTGGAATGAAAGGGATATTGTTCTTCTTTAAAGATGAATAGTTGTAGATGATGCCTTATTATGTAATAGGTGTCAAACTTGGATTTTCGGTGGATAGTTTATGCAAGGAAGGCTTTGATACAAACGAGAGCCTTTAACTTGAAGTACAACTTATAAACAAACAATATAATGTGTATAGAAGAAGTAGATGCAGCTAACAGGTTAATCATAATTTAATCTCTAAATACAGAGTCATCATTGCAGGATGCAGAGATTTCGATAACTATGAGTTGTTGAAAGAGAAGTGTGATTATTTCCTTCAAGACGAAAAGAAGGAAGATGTTGTAATCATCAGTGGTCATGCCTCTGGTGCCGATGCTCTCATCGCCTTCTGGGATGGTAAGAGCCGAGGCACAAAGAACATGATAGATACCGCTACCAAGCGAGGCTTGAAAGTGGCTGTGGTTAGATATTAATGATTAAAATCAAAGAATATGGATATTATAAAGGAAATCATCAACTGTGAGACGAACAAGAAGTTCATTAAAGCTCACGATGATGGGCGTATCGAGATACCAGACGTAATCTTCTACGTTCTCTATGAGAGTGGAGATACAGACGTAGTAGGGTGCTGTCTGGGTGACGTGTACCCTCAGATTGCTGGAGAGGTAGATAATGAAGACAGTCGTCTTCTAGGCTTTCTGGAAGGTGATTATGTCGATGAGTATTTTAATTACCTGGAAGGTGAATGTGATGATGCCTTAGGCTCTGTCAAAGCATTCGTGAAAGAGATAAAGAAACTTCTTCCATATCTCCGCATAGATAAAAGCGTGGATGAATGGATGAAAGAACACTAATATAATTATAATAGATTATGTTCAAAATGCCAATTTGGCATCTTGAACAAAGTAGGGTAGTAACAATTTAAATATAATGAAACAGAATAAAAACAAGATAGAATGCACACCTACCAAGCATGAGGAAGGTGCTGTAAAAAGTTTGATTCAAATGTGCAAGGACACTAATGCTGTTGCCTTCTTCGGTATGACTTGTGAGGGTGACTACGAAGTAATGATGACAGCTCGCAAGAAGGGAATGGTATCTTGCGATGAGTTCTCTCTAGAGCAGTTCGAGGCTATCAAGGCTATGGCTGAAGAGAAGCTTGCCCAAGCTGAGGACAAACAGAAGTTCCAGGACATCATCGATGTTTGCGAAAGCAATATTGATGATATTAAGGAAAAGATGAAACCTACTTGCTAATATGTTTTTGAAGTTTTAATGTTTTAAATTTATAGATATGAAACAGAATGAAAATGAGATAAAGGGGAAAGAACTGTTTGAGTTATCACTTACTTTCACAGAAGGTGACGAAGAGAAACAGTTCAGTGTAACCATGAAGGCGAAGAAGGACGGCAAGGAAACTGCTCTTGACCTGTTCGATAGTGACTTCATCGAAATGAGCTATAATGGCGTGAAGATGGTGCTCAGCCAGATTACTTACCTATACGTGAAGAACCTTCACGATACAGGGCGTATGTCTGACAAAGAATACAATGCCATCATGGCTCACGCTGGGCGACAGCCACAAAGCGAAGCTAAAAGTGGAGAGTAAGTGTTCATATAGGAAATGGTATGATGCTGGGTGCGTAGTGCCCAGCATCATACCATTTTCAAATATATTATTAAGGTATGTATAGAATCCTACATGTATCTGCAGACTATCTGCAATGTCCTTTCGAGTTTGAAAACATGAAAACACGAAAACAGGAGAACATGTGATGATTCTCTGCATGACTTGCTCTCTCTGTTTAAGTTGCAGTCTAATCATGAGTTTGAGGGAAAGGTAATATTCCTTTCTTGAAGTCTGTTTTCTCGTCATTTAATGATGTTCGTGCCTTTGGGATGAATTGGCACTATTATATAAATAACATCAAAAATCTCATTCTACAACAGTCCTGCCATATATAATGGCAGATAGATCACTCCATCCTTCACCTCTACATCACCTGGGTGAAGCACATACGCTTCGGCAAGCATAGGAGCAAATTTGGCTCTTAGCTTATTAAGAGAGGTCGTGGTAAAGCTTTTACCTGATTTCACTTCTATAGGAGAGATGTTATGCCGATTCGTGATGACAGGCTTAGGAATCAGGAAATCTATCTCCATCCTATCTTCCGCACTTGTCGCAGAGTTCTTCGAAAAGAAAAACAATTCATAGCCAGAAGCTCTCAACATCTGCGCCACAACATTTTCGACCAACATACCTTCATTTAACTCCAGTTTTCCCAAAGCCAACTTCAAGTAAAGTTCATTTCCCATAATCGTCTTCAGGTTAAAAGCATGACTTATCAGCAAACCTGTATCAGCCATATAGCACTTCAAGGTGGTGCGTTCCTCATTCAATCGTAGTCCGATATCAGGGGCGGTAGAGTTATAGCAGATGTTTACCACCCTTGACTCAGCCAGCCAGAAAAATGAAGATTCATACTCCCGATAACGAGCCTTATCGCTAATGGCAGTCAACCGGAACTTCTTCTCATGTTTGCTGAGAGCCGAAGGAATCTCCTCGAAAATTGCTTTTACCTTGATTTCGTTGCCCACAGCATACTTCTCAATATCAGCCTTATACAGGGAAAGGATATTTCGCTTAACCATATCCACTTTCATGAAATCATGGGTTTCTACATATTCAACAACTGCCTGAGGCATACCTCCCACTATCATATAATGTCGGAAGTAATCCATTACCTTACGATGCAATGGCCCCAAAGCTTGCTTTTTCTCATAGCAATCGCGGATGAACGGCATCATTTGCTCATCTCCCATTGCCCATAGAAATTCCTCAAAATCCATAGGATACATATTCATGCGACATTCCTCCGATGGAATAACTATATCTTTCACATTCCTATTGATACTAACCAGTGAGCCTGTTTCAATATAATCGTACCGGCCATCTTTTACCAGATACTTGATAGCAGCACGTGCTTTTGGATAAAGCTGTACTTCATCAAATATAATGGCGGTATTACGAGGATACAGCGTTACATTAAAATACAAAGCCAAGTAACTGAAAAACAAATCCAAGTTTTTCAGATACTTATCAAAAATTTCCATTAAATCACTATCTGCATTGTTGAAGTCAACCAGAATATATGATTTATATTCTTTTTGGGCGAACTCCTCCACAATATAGCTCTTACCTATTCGGCGTGCTCCATCTATCATCAAAGCAGATTTTCCTTGAGAATTCTGCTTCCATTGCAGCATTTCATTATATATTTTCCTCTTCATAATTATCTGTTTATCACGTTATGACGACCTATCTTTGCCCTATTTCTCACGTTTTGATGAGATAATAGTAGGCTATTTCTCACGTTTTGACGATTTTTTATGTTGCAAAGATATAAAAAAATGCCTTAAGTTATTCACCTAAGTCTTCTTTTTACATTATATTAACCTGTAATTTACAAATATTCTTTAAGATGCTGTCCTATTCATAGATTTCAAAAAGACTGATGGTAACAAAGAACATATATACAACAAGCTAACATTCCATCTACACCATATCATATCTCCTGATATGGTGTCCCAAATATAGTCGTAAAGTTCTTGTTGATGGAATAGATGAACGCTAAAATTGCTTCTTCGCTAAAAAGTTGCTTACGGAGTTAATGGTTAAGGCTATACTATGGCGAGGCTATCGGTCATATATCCAAAATTAGCTGAATGGTGAGAAAAATAGTTGCTCTGGAGAAAATATTTTCAACCTGTGAAATGAACTTTCATAGCTGCCCCGTAACTTTGCACCAGAATACAGAATCAGGCACAAAGTATATGAGTGTCAATTGTTTTACTTTTAAAATATTAGACAGATGAATACGGCATTAAAGATGAAATTGGAGGAAATGAACAGACGTTTGAATGAGGCTCTTGATACTGACCTCTTCGAAGAATCTGAGTCTGAATTTAATGAATTTCAGGCTGAGGTAGATTCCTTTGAGAGAGAGTTGGAGGAGATATCGGAGTTCAGGCAGGATCATCTGCAGCTTTCTGAGCTGAAGAAGATTGGTGCCATCCAGAAGAAAATCCGGCAGGTGAAGAATGGGTATAATTTTTATGACCCTGAGTATGAGAGAAGTGTTATGTTTCCTAATGGTGAGGACGAAGAAGAGGATGATTTCTTCATTTAAAAAAGATGACTGATGGGAAATAGACCTTATTTGAGAACCATATTGGGAGGAACTGACTTCAGAAGTCTTTCCCTCATGAAGAAAATTATATGTATTAATGTAGTGCTATTATGGTTATGCAAACGTCATGTAAGAAAGGTATGGAGCAGATGGACTTGCTCCAAGCCTTCGAGATTATCGTAGACAAGGCCAAGGGTTCTTCACTTGGTGAGAAGTTTTATCAGGAGGCAGACCCATATCTTGGATTTGTTTCTGACAAGTTGTGTATCTCCAAACGTGCCAGTGCCATCATGGCCTTGTTTGCCGACAGGTGTGATGACAATCACATCCAGTTTTCTGACTATACGGATTTTCTGGATTGCAGAATCCTTAGCTTGCTTCGATATTCCAAGGAGACAGAGGAACTTGTTGACAAGGAATATGTCTGCCGGAGGAAGGATGAAGGTCTTTACTACTGCATCCCCATGGAGGTGATGGAGGCATTCCAGCAGAATCAACGTTATATACCCTCTGATGTGGAGGAGCTTACAGCCAGGGAATTGTTTGACAAGTTCAATGAACTGTTCACAAAATGCCGTCGCAGGAAACTTGACAGGCAAATATTGAAAAAGAAGCTCAGGGCATTGGTTCGCAAGAATGAGAACCTGGCTTTTGTCAAGGCCATGTCTTCATTTGACATAGATGTGGAGGATACAGAATTTCCCCTTTTTCTGTTGTTCTGTACACTCTTTGTCATAGATGGTGATGACGATATCCGCTATCACGACTTGGAATTTCTCTACGAGGAGGGAGAGGCTGGCTGGAGATGGGCAAAGAGAGGCTTGAGCCAAGGTGACCATTTGTTCTTAGTGGAGAAGTTTATCGAGTACACCAATGATGATGGCTTTGTGGACAGGGAGTCCTTCAAGATTACAGACGATGCCAAGAAACTGCTCTTCTCTGAACTCAACCTGTCTTCCATGCGTGGTGTCCGGCCGAAGGGAGGGATGTTGTCATTTGAGGACATCAAACCCAAGCAGCTGTTCTACAACAGTAAGGAACGAAAGCAAGTTGATGAGCTGGCAACACTCTTGGAGGAAGAGCACTACCAGAGTATCAGAAATCGTCTGAGGGAAACCAATTTCAGGAGTGGCTTTGCTTGTCTTTTCTATGGCGCGCCTGGTACTGGCAAGACGGAGACTGTTCTTCAGATAGCCAGGAATACAGGGCGTGACCTGATTCAGGTGAACGTGTCAGAGGTTAAGAGCATGTGGGTTGGCGAGAGCGAAAAGAACATCAAGGGTATCTTCGATGACTATAAGCAGAAGGTGAAGCAATCTGTCAAGGCTCCTATCCTGTTATTCAATGAGGCTGATGCTATTATCGGCAAGCGTCAGGTGGGAGCGGAAAGAGCTGTGGAGAAGATGGAGAACAGTATTCAGAACATCATCCTTCAGGAGATAGAGCAGCTGGATGGTATTCTCATCGCCACAACCAACCTTGCAGAGAACATGGACAAGGCTTTTGAGCGTCGTTTCCTCTATAAAGTGAAATTTGAGAAGCCTGATTTGGCTTGCCGTTCACAGATTTGGCAAGCGATGATACCTTCTTTGGAGGATGCTGATGCTTCTTTCCTTGCTGCCCGCTATGATTTCAGTGGTGGTGAGATTGAGAATATTGCCCGTCATTACACCATTCAGACCATTTTGCATGGTAGCCCGGAGAAGATGGTCAAGTCTCTTACCGAGTTTTGCGAGAGCGAGAGGTTGGAAGGTACCAGGACCAAGAGAAAGATAGGATTCTAATGTATAATTAAAATTAAATATCCCCTATGGAGAAGTATATATTTTTGGATTTCGATGGAGTGCTCAATACTCCTAAAGGTAAGTTTGATCAGAAAGCGATAGGCAAGTTACGCCGCTTGTTGGAAAGATGTGATGCCAAGGTCATCATTTCTTCCACCTGGCGATTGCAAGGCATGGAGTACATACGGCAATTATGGAAGGAGTATCTTTTGCCAGGTGAGGTTACTGACTTGACTCCTTCATGTAATTCCATCACTTTCAGTAGTGCAGACGGTACAAAAGAGTGGCAATGCTTACATGAGGCAAAAGGATTGGAAATCGCAGAATGGTTGAGATTGAATGCCAAGGAGCCTTATCGTTATGTCATTTTAGATGATGAAGAGGATATCCTGTTCAATCAACGTGAACATCTTGTGAAAGTTGATGGTAGCAAAGGCTTAAGTAAGACTGATGTGAGGGAAGCTATTAAAATCTTGAACACCAAGGAGCTAAGTCTTTTTGAACGCTGGTTATATGGTGCCCTAAAATATATTGCTTTATATATTTTTACGGTGATACTTTTCATGACTTTTGTTTACTGGTATCCGGGGGAAAAAGTGATGAACACGAATCGTCGTTTCCTTATGATTCAAAATAGTTTGCATCAATATCATTTTCCTTGGCAGAAATGAAAATGGCGGTAAATACAAAATTACGTATTTACCGCCTTAATCATTTGTTGAGAGGAGCTAAGAAGAAGGGCAGATCTTGTATTTCGTTTTGGATATTTTTATATATTTGTAGTTCTTTGGTTAGAAGTTCTATCAAGGTGGCTATCTCAGAATACCTAGATTGTAGAATCCTTTCATCTTCTTTTAATTTCTCGTATGTTGATGCTATCTTTTTTTGTCCTATGAATGGTTCCTATGAACCATATATATATGCTAAATTATTGATAGACAGATCTTTGCTTGCTGGTTTCGTATAGTTAGTGAACCACCTCTTTTGTTTCGAGAGGCGGTACTATTTAACTATTCTTATACCATTTCGTAAACAACTTGGATCTTATCTCATATAGGCTTTTTTTAGGTTGCCCCTTTATTACTTCTACCAGATTTCTTTCCTTGAGTCTTTTTATTTGAGCAGTGATGTCGCTGTTTTTCAACTGCGTATCTTTGGCAATTTTCGACAATAGGCATGGCGTCTGTGCCTTTAGTAAAGTGGTGACAATGAGCAGCTGGACCGGGGAAAGCAATGATAGTTCTTTCCGGTATAAGTCATCGAAGAATGAGAGGACTTGGTGCTTGATGTCTTTTTCTTCTTTGTATCCTTCTTTTACCGCTTTGGCACATAGGGTGGCAATGAGAGGACTTGGCTCTAATGAGTTGACAATATTGATTATATCCTCATGCTTGATACATTTGCTCCCACAGATGTTATCTACGATACCTATTATATCTGTATCAGCTAATTTATCGAGGGTTAATAGTAAGATTGAGTTGTAAAGGGGTGCAGAATACTCTGTGAATATTTTCGTGACCCTATTTCCTACAAAAACAATGATAGGTGCTCCAGGTGAGTAGATGAGTGCCCTGAGCTTGGAAAGCTCCTGGTTAGACCAAGTGTTAAGTAGAATGTGAGCTTCGTCTATCAAGAGGATTGCTCTCTTATGGTCAGTGACCGAATGTAGGTACTCTTCCATCTTTTCCTCATTTGGTATGGGATGGAGCAGACAGTCTATGTAAATTGGCTGGAAATTTTGACTTTCAAATTTTTCCTTGATTCTATGCAGAAGGGTGGTTTTGCCATATCCAAGCTCGCCAGACACATAGTAGCATTGTGGTATGCTATTATGTGTCTCGCGTATGATTCCTTCTGAAATGATGGAAAATACCTTTTTCCCTATGTTCTCTACTATTTTCATTGTATGTAACGATTAAACCAATATTCTTGTATGATTGGTGAACGGAAATGGATGCCTGTGTCATCTTGTACGATGTAGCCATCGGTTTCCAGCATTCTTTTTATATTGGAATATTTCTCATTAATATCTGCATTCTCAGGAACAAAATCCTTGATTATCTCCTCAAGTAAGCTCCTCTCATTTTTGTGATCTGGTAAGCACAGATAGTTTAGCAACTTGCGTGATGCTGTCTCATCTTCGCCGTAAGCGGTGAGTCGTTCGCTCCATGTGTCAAGCTCATGTTCCTGTATGATTTCTAGAAAAATTTTGTTTACACAGTCCTCCAGGTTCATTTGCTGATACTTTTCTTTATCACCTGTCAATTTGTTAAAGAATAGCTGGATGAAGTAAGGAAGTTTCCATCCGATTCTTCCTAAGATGTAATCAATGTCCTCTTTGGACAATTCTGTTCCATAACTTTCGTCCAACTTCTCAAACAGCAGAGTCGCCTCTTCCTTCGTCATTTCTCCAAGGTTAAATGGAGCGATGTCATTTATAGTATATGTGAGTTTGTTTTGAGAGACAAAACCATGAATACTAATCGAAGAGCAAAACACCCATGATACGTTTTCTGATTGCTTTTGTCTTATGTTTCGCAGCCAATTAAGAAAGGTCTCAGCCCTGGCAATATCTCCATTTCTAGACAGTTCCTCCAAGAACAAGACAAGTTCATCTATAATAATCAGTGTTCTTTGAGGCAGTTCGAAGGCTTTGCTCAATTTTTCATAGAAATCCTCTGGGTTCTGTTGGAGTTCTAGTGTAATCTTAAAGGCATTAACCTTTTTGATTGAATTCAGAAAGTCTTGTATACGGTTCTTTGCCTGTTCTAATAAAGAGTTTTTTTCCTTTATTTTATTGAGCTTCCTAATGATTAACGAAATAAATTCGCCTTCATCTTTCAATCCCTGTAAGTCGAGGTAAAGAGCATTCCATCCTTTCCCCTCTGCTTTGTTTGCCAATTTCATGGCAAAAGAGGATTTGCCGACTCTTCGTGGTGAAGCCAGCAAAAGCGAATTAGTATCTTCTATTGCCTTCCAAGCATCGGCTAATTCTTTTTCTCTTCCGATGAAATCCATTCCTGTTACAGGTGGCCCTATTAAATTTCTAATCATATTGTTTCCTTTTAAGTGTTGGTGCAAAGATATATAATTTTTTTCATATATACAAATAGTTATATATAAAATTTGTTATATACAAAAAAATAATGCTCATGTTTCAATAATAATAGCAGTGTTCTGCATAACTCGTCAGTCTTTGCTACATCTTGATGCTTATGATAAAAGGTGGTGTGCCACAGATTAGTGACACACCCTAATTTTATCCTTTGCTTCTGTTGATTATATTTGGTATTTCCCTGTTAGATTTTTCAATCGTTGTGTTATTTCCTCCCTTAGCCATTGTGGTTCCAGTACTTCCATGGTGTCCATGTTGGAGAAAATCTCCTGTTCGAAATCAAACTCTGGTTTCAGGTGATACTCAAAGATGGAGTATTCATCGGTACGCTTCATTTCCTTTTGAGACTCATGGAGAGGAAGATTACGTATGTAGTTGCTCTGGAAGGCATCTACCTTGAGCACCACCTTCTGAACTTCGGAATCCTCGTTATTGATGATTCCGAAGCAATCCTTGAAATATTCGGCCGGTTCCAAATCCTTTGGCATCTTGAAAACTTTGTCTGAGATGATGACATTTTCCATACGGTCAAGGGCATAACAACGAATATCGTTCGTGCCAGGACTATAGGCAACCACATACCAGCGTTTCTTGAAAGCCTTCACGAAATAAGGATGGATGTCAAACTCATAATACTTCTCGGAATTGTAACTATAGTAAGAGATGAAAATGACATGGTTGTCACGCATGGCCTTGATGATGTCTTCCAGAAAGTTTCTGCCAGAAGGCATATCCTCCAGAAGGACCCGTTCCTTGAGCTTGCGGCTGTTGCCAACCATGGCATGGAGGGAGAAGGCATTGAGCATCCAACTTCGGGTACTTCCTTCCTCGAAGCAGTCGCCATACTCAATGTTGTAGCGGTATCCGCTGCCACATTCGATGTTTATCTCAAACAGTTCCTCGATGCTATGGATGTTGTTGATGAAGGTTCTTCGGGAGAGTTCCGTTCCCTCACTGAGGTCAGAGTCCAACCATCTGCTTTGGATTTCCTTCAGGGTGATGCCGCCCCTATTCTTTGCCTTGTGGATGGTTTCCACGAGCCAGACATATTTGTTTAATTGGTTGATTGCCATATTATCTTGTTTTATTTTGTTTCTTATAATTTTGGTACAAAGATAACGGAAAAGCAGGAAAATATGTTGCACAAGTTGAATTATTTTTGATGTGTGAAGTGATTTTACACCCATTTCTTCTATCTTTGCATTAAAAACTTAGAAAGAAATGATGAATTGTAACAGAAACAGACAAATGGTCAAGCGCCGAATCTATTCCTTTCAAATGGATGGCGAGAGTAGGGCAGAGGCAATCTGTCGTGCCTTCCAGCAGTATACACTTGTAGATTGGGCCCTATATGATAGGGTGGCTTTTCAGATTGTATCTTCTGTGAAGCACCCTTTATTGATGAGAGAACTTTCTCAGCTCATGTCGATAGCGCAGTCATTCAAGGATTCTGCCCAGGTGGAGTTTCTTCAGGAATCTCAGGCTGGTGCAGAGCAGAGGCTTCTGCTTGTCATACTGGCGTATAGGGATGGAAATGAATCAACAGAATAATTTGTTTTTGGTGACGAAGTGTTGGGTAATCATGTTCTTATCTGTAGGTACATTACTTTAGTCTCCCTTATGATGCATTTTGGGGCCTTTTTGTATAGTTTCCCATATTTTTGCATCCATAAGTGATTTTTTTTTCTGTTTTTGGCTTGGTGATTCAGAAAATAGTTATACCTTTGCAGTGGTTGGAGCCGTACTCTCATTTTGATACATGCGACTCTACCCTCTACTCGGGGCTTCATGCCCCGTTTTATTTTTTAGTTTCTTTTTTTTGTATGTTCTTTCAATATAATTGAGTCATGAATAACAATGTAGAAAAGCTATTAAACGAGATAGGTAAATTAGTGGTAGCTCAAAATGAGCGAACTAAAGAGCGATATTCCCATGGAGAATTGTTCAATGTGTTTAATATTTTAGGCTTAGAGTCCAAAGAAGTAAGGCTGCATTCTGCTCTTTTAGCAGAACTTCTCAGACCCAATGGCATGAGTGGAGTTGGAAATACCTTTCAGAAAGCGTTTCTTGCTATCTTAGGGCTTCCTGAGAATTATATAGTTGATGGCAAGGTATCTGTAGAACTTTCCATTGGAACTACTACAGATACTGAAGGAGGACGCATAGATATCATTATGGAGGATGGCAATCATGCCATCATTATCGAAAATAAAATTTATGCTCAGGATCAACCAGCACAACTTCTGAGATATACAAATTTTGCTAGGGATAACTACCCTCATGGCTACAGATTATTGTATCTTACTTTAGATGGGAAAGAGGCGTGTGATGATTCTGCTCAAGGATGTCCTTACCAGTGTATCTCCTACAAGAATGAAATTTCCAAATGGCTTGAGGAGTGTGCTAGGATATCTTTCGATCGTCCTTTGGTTAGGGAAACAATTAGACAATATATTAATTTAATCAAACAATTAACGAATCAAAGTATGGGAACGTTAGAAGACAATAAACTTGTAGAGTTAGTGGCAAGTTCTGAGCATGTAGATGAGTATGTGATGATCATTAATAATCAGACGTCTATAGAAAATAGAATTCGGTTGGGATTTGTGGCTGAAATAGAAAAAATGGCTTTGGATATGGGATACGAAATTGTCCCTGTGGGAGATAAGAGAACTTATCTGTATGAAGGCTGGGGAGGCTATGCCTTGTTTAAATTACCTCAAAATGAAAGTATTTATTTTTATGTTGGTGGTGATAATGCTCAAAAGCGTGGTCATGCCTATGGATTGATAGCTCTTAAAGGGGCTCAAACTCCTGACTCGATAAAGGATGAAATCGGATGGACAGATGATTGCAGTTCCCTTTACGAAGAAAAATGTTTTCCAAATGATTATTCTTTTGTTGCAGCAAAATGGCTGTGGGGGCCAAATGGTGAAAAATGGTGGTTATGGTGTAGTGAAACGTTAAGTGCGATGGTTCCGCATCAGAACCAATCATCTTTATTAGCTGATTTTTTAAAATCTAAAATGCTGGAGGCTAAGAATATTATTTTGAAATTGGGAAAATGACGGTTCATTTAAAGAAGGTGTGCCAAGGTCTTATGGCACACCTTCTTATAAAAAATGCCTTATATATTCTTATTCCATCAAAGCTGCTCAATGTTTCTTCTGATCCACAGTTTGAAGAACGGGTCGTTGAAAGATACGGTATCTCCATCCATATCTATGAAATCTTTAGCAATCAATGCCTTCTTGATACCCTGCACATTGGCTGAGATTTCCAGAAGCATCAGGCACTTAATCTTGGTAAATATAATACATATGGTAATATTCGGGGATTTGTTCAATATATGAGTTTGGTTCAATGGCATGTATATAGGATTTCCAGCATGAATAATTGCACTCTCTATGAAAAAAAATTGATAGAATTACCACTTTTGGCTTTAGATTTCAGGTGAACAGAAAGGCTCAAAACCACATTTCTGTTTACCTGCAGGGATGTGGGCTTGAGCCTTTTCTTATGCGATTTTGTTTATATTTTTTATTTATTTTGATATTTTTTGGGGGTGTTGAGATGGTGAATTGGGGTATTGAGTGGCCATTCTCTTGACCGTATCGTACATTAGCCTGTTGAGCTTCTCATCGGGCATTGTCTTTTTCTCCGGGTGGATGTGTTCTACCTTTTGATCGTAGAACATTGCCCATTTCTCTGCCCAGGTAAAGAGCTGATCATCTACTGGTTCCAGGTTATGTTCGTTGCTTCTCTTTTTGAGTTCCAGCAGGTGAGCAATCTTTGCTTTCATGCCAGTATCCTCTACAGTGGCATTCACCAGTTCTGTGAATCTTACAGGAGGGATGGTGCCTTTGTCAGCTAACCATTTACATACAAGGATACCTCTGAGGTAGTAGAGGAATCTCTTCAATGGC
>ERZ1023690.77-NODE-77-length-17767-cov-9.721319_pt1 | contig 17767 bp, 10 predicted proteins | sample MGYA00380347_ERZ1023690 | MGnify/ENA primary metagenome ERZ1023690 (study PRJEB33179, sample SAMN07449029) | human gut metagenome | biome: Human-gut; feature: Human associated habitat; material: Faeces | host: Homo sapiens | place: India:Kasaragod | collected...
ATATGTATATTTATAAACAAGCAAGTTGATATTTATTCACTTGCGAAACTTTAGTTATTTTTTATTGCCCAAGACAAGTCCTTAGGATTATCTTTACTTGCACCCTCAGTCAGTTTGGCATAATAAGTGGAACGTTCAATCGCATAGATCAGGAATTTCTGTCCCTTTCCGTTACTGTTGGCACCAATCTCATCGTTTTCAGCAGGTACTTTCTCTTCATCGCCATATACACCTAATGCACGAGTGTTCTTAGTGGAAATGATAGACCACGCACCGTCAGTATATTCCAACCTGACACCTGTCCATTCGCATGCATTAGGCTGGTCATTCGTATCCCATGCAGGATTATTATCTCCCCATTCTGTCTGCATCTGCAAATAGTTGTCAACACTGGCATTTCTCAAAGCATAGTATTCTTCATTCTTTTCAATAGCCCAAAGTTTGGACTTATCCTCTACTACGTCAGCACCTTTCTGATAGAACATTGCTTTTCGCTTGGGATTTTTTTTGCAATCTGCCAATCCAAGCATCAAGTCATTGTCTTTATCAACAAAGACATAGTAATACTTCTCTATATCACCTTGTGAAATAGATGTGATTTTCTGCCACCCATCTGCCGCTGTCAGAAGTGTAGTGTCAGCTTTAACTGCATTATGCCCCCCCATCAAGAACATTGCAGCAGTCAACAATAATGTAAGCTTTTTTGTTTTCATAAAAAAATATTTTTGTTTATGTCGTTTTATAGTTATACAAATCAGACTTACAATATACTTAAAAAAAGAACAGGTTTGTATTGCTTTTTTGTACAATACAAACCTGTTCTTTCTACAAAGCAATTCTTTAGAGAACAACTTTTTTCTGATTCCAAATAAAAATTCCTTTCTTAGAAGGTCTCACTTTGCCATGATTTCGCCCTTCCAAGTCATAATAGACATCATTTAGCCGTGCCCTTGAGATGTTTACCTCTTGGATTCCTGTGGCTTCTTTTTTTTTAATCTGCAAAGTATAGTTTCCAGATCCCATTTTCAAATAAGCCTTTCCATCTTTGTATTCTACAGATACGACACCATTCTCGCCACTTTTCACATCTTTTCCATTTTCAAATACACTTTGGTGATTCAAGCAAGGCAGAACGATATTTGCCTGACTATTTGCAGGAATCTCAAAAGTATAATTCATCTCGTCATCAGCCCCACGTTCATAATGGCAACGAATATTTCCATAGATGCTGCGTGTCGTTACATCCAAATGATTCATATCTTCAGGAATCCATGGTTCGATACGAACTATATCAAAACCATTACCATCATTCCGAATGCCACCCAACTGAGAGAAGAACCATTCCTCGATATGATCCATCATACAGTGATTCTGGGAGAAAGCTCCAACATCCCAATATTCAGGAGTGGTAGTGTAACCCTGTTTTACCCAATATCCATAGCTTGGACAATCGGTCTGATTTGCCATCTGATAAACAATATCATTATATCCATACTTCGCTAAAGACATAAACAAAGGTTTCAAACCGATTTCACCAGTCTTGATCTTATAGTTGTCTTTCTTCACACGCTCAGCCAACTTAGTAGCTACCAACTCTTCATTTTCCTGATCTACGAGTCCGTAATAGAGAGGCATGGCAAATTCAGATTGCTGTCCGTATCCATAAACTCCATCCTTATAAAAGCGTTCATTGAAAGCTTTCTTCGTATTCTGAGCCTGAGTGAGGAATCCCTTTGCATCTACATCCTTACCAAGGAAAGAAGCAATCTCCGCCATCGCATTCAACATATAATAATAGGTGGTGGTAATGGTAAACTCACCAGGAACCATTGGATTGACTCCTGCCGTTTCCTGTCCCCAGTCACTTAACACACTATAATTGCGTCCTGGCATGATATGATTTACCGTCTTGGAAGTATAATAGTCCATCAACTTCTTCATCTGAGGATAGAACTTGGTCATAGTTGTCATATCACCATAGGTTTTCCAATTGCGATAAGGTACCAAGATGGCAGCTCCACCCCAGTTTGGATCATCATCATATACCGACATAAAGTGGGGAACGGTACTTGGAACCCTTCCGTTACTATACTGTGCATCAAAACAATCCTGTACTACTTTCTTGAAGAAATTTTCCATGTCATAATTATAGACCAAGGAATTGTACATCTCATTAGGAACATCCAGCCATCCCAATTTTTCTCGATGAGGACAATCGGTGATACTATTATACAACTGACTCTGGATGGCATCACGGCAGATAACATGAATATCATTGAGCAAGGAGTTGTTAGTTTCGAAAGTACCTGCCAAGTCCATATCACTACGCAAACGCAAAGCCGTAAAATCTTCCGGCTTGGGAGCCTCATCCAGACCTATAATCTGAAGATAACGGAAGCCATGGTACATAAACTCAGGTCCCCATTCCTCGCCATTTTCCTTGCCTGCAAAAGTATAAGTTTCATACGTATCTGCAGGACCAGTATAGTAATTCTCCATGAAGATAGATCCATCAGCATTCAGACTTTCTCCCTCACGAAGAGTGATAACCTGTCCGCTCTTACCTTTCAGTTTAAAACGGTACTGCCCTGCAAAGTTTCTGCCGAAATCAACGACATAGAGATGGTAGCCGCCACTATATACACTCTTCACGCCTACCGCTTTCCATTCTTCCACTACTCGAACCGATTCATGCTGGCGAGCTTTCAGGACGCCCAAGCCACTGGCCTGACTACTTCTGAAAGAAGGAGAGGCTACCACTTCTACAGGATTCCAAGTACTTACATCATAGAAAGCCTGCCCAATACCAGCTATTTCTTTACGGGCATCATAGTCTTCACCGCCCCACCAGTTACTTCCTAATGTAGGCGAAGGTGTACTTGTCCACTGCTTATCAGTCAGAATCACATCAGATGTTCCATCCTCATAATCAATATGCAATTCAGCCTTCAAAGCCTTATCTCCAGTGTTCACCACTTCTCCTTTGGAGAATCTTCCATTCAGCTTATCAACATGAAAGATGCCACCCGCAACGCGAGCTATCAGCGTATTGGCACCTTGCAAAACCATAGAAGTAACATCGTATGTAGAATAAAGTATCGTCTTTTCATACTCGCTCTCTCCTGGTTCCAGTTTGTTTTCGGTAACTGGTTTCCCATTTAGAGTCATATCAAATACTCCCAATGCCGAAGCATAGATTCTTGCCCGCTTGACATTCTTTCCACTCGCAACAGTAAAGTTTCTGCCAAGATAAGGAATTACCTGAGATGTATTGATGAAACTTGGAGCAACTCCATCAACCACTTTATGCTTTACAGAATATTTCTTGTTATCATCTGATGTCTGGATGGTATAAGAACTTGGGAAGTTAGCTGCTTCTGTACCGCTCGCAGCCTTATCATCCTGTCGTGGATAAAGCACAATACGGTTGATGTCCATTACCTTACCCAAGTCGGCAATGACATACACATGCTGGCTATTATTACCTTTTTGTGTTGTAGTATATCCTAAAGTTGTCCCCTGAACAACTCCATCATTAAGATAGTTTAAGTTCCAGTTACCAATCGTCCAGGTATCGCTCGCACTGAAGGTAGCCTTACGGGCCACATTTTCTTCTCCGCTATAGATTTCCATTTCTGCCAACTGTAAGAAATAGAACTTGGAATCTGTGGAAGCTGGAAGTCCCAACTTGGTGACATCAAATTTGACATACCTGCATGAAGTCTGGAGCGGAATTTCCACCTTTGCATTGCAGGTTTTGGCAGGTTGTATCCATTGCGCTTTCCACTCATTGGCATTGAGGAAAGCAGTTTCGAAAGTGCCCTTTGAGGCTACTGATGCTTTACCATTCTTATCATAGACTGTAACCGTCCAAGAATAAGGGGAACATGACACAAGGGGACTTCCTGCGTATGTAATCTGATTTTGCAAAGCAGACTCAACCTTTCCTGATTTCCAAACTTCTGCTCCAGAAGCAGACCTTACAACTAATTCGTATGCAGACTGCAGGAAACCTCTCTCGTCACTTTCCGTCTGCCAACTGAAAGTTGGATTTGAAGTATCTATCCCTACAGGATTAGACAATCCATTTACTTTCAGGTTAACAGGCAAGAAGTTGGCCTGACACACTTGGCAAACAGCCAAAAAACACAATATAAACAGTTTTGATTTCATCATATAAACTAAAAGTTAAACAGGGTTCGTTATATATAAAGTTATAGGTTTAATTACACATTATATCGCCTGAAGCATCATTCTGACTTTCTTGCGGGAAGTGAGCAACTGGGATTCGACGGTACGCTTAGAAACATTCAATTCCTTTGCAATCTCTCCTGCGCATTTGCCATCAAAGAGAGTCAAACGATAAACCTTGGCACAGGAAGGAGTCAGTTGATCCACACAATAATTGACCATACGCAGCGTATCATGATACTCTACGACACGCTCTACGGCACAATGCTGCAATTCCTGCTCATACGCCACATTCTCTTCCACCTTGTGACGACATGCTCTACGGCGCAGGATATTCATGACTTCATGATTGGTTATGGTGAAGACAAATGACCGGATGGTTGTCTTATTGATGATGCCGTCATAGGTCATCAACTTGACAAACACATCCTGCACCAAGTCTTCAGCTTCCTGCCAATTGCCCAAGCGAGCTACAGCAAAGTTGACAAGCTTTACTTGATATTCCTTATAAAAGTCAGCAATCATCTGTTGCTGGGTTACAGTTGTTGGTTTCATGTTGTACGTTGGTTTAGTTTACGGCTGCAAAATTAGAGAATAATCCCATATGCCTATGTGTGAACCGTAACAAAAACACATATCAAACGTAACAACACCCTTTTTACCCCCTATATTGGGAAGGAACAACGCCAAACATGTCCTTAAAATGCTTGGTAAAGTTCTGCGGAGTGGCAAAACCTGTAAGATAGCAGACTTCAGAAACATTGCGCTGTCCGCTCTTCAAAAGTTCAGCCGCAGCCTTCAAACGTACCGTTCTGATAAAGTCGGAAGGAGTTTGTCCTGTCAAAGCTTTCATCTTACGATATAGGCTCATTCTCGACATCGCCATATCAGCGGCAAGCGAATCTGTAGTATAATCAGAATCCGTGATATTCTTTTCTATCAAAGAGATGATTTCTTTCAGGAACTTCTCATCAGGAGCCGAGTCGGCAATGTTTTTGACATCCAGCGAAGCACTATGTGAGAAATCATGCATCCTCTTTTCCTGCTTCTCCAGGAGATTACTGATGCGAGCAAGGAGTACATCCATATCAAACGGCTTGGCGATATAGGCATCAGCTCCCACCTTGTAGCCTTCCGCCCGCCCCTCATCCGTACTCCATGCCGTAAGAAGAATGACCGGAATATGGGAAGTCTGCAGATTTTCCTTGATGCGACGACACATTTCGGTGCCACTCATCCGCGGCATCATCACATCGGTAATGATGAGGTCTGGATTGTGTTCTTCTGCCATCATAGCACCCTGCAAGCCATCTTCCGCCATCAATACCTTATTATATATATGAGACAGTTCCTTGACCAGATACTGACGGAAGCCTTCATTATCCTCTACCACCAATATACTCTTATCGATAAACTGATGATTTCCCAATTGATGCCCCAAAGGAGCAACCGCCTGACGATTAGCAGCAGACTGCTGTTTAGAAGAATCATCCGTCTGGCGATTCAAAGAAGCCTCATGAGTTTCTGCTTTTAGATCGGCAGGTAATTCTACAATAAATCGGGAGCCTTCGCCTTCTTTACTTTCCAAAGAGATTTTACCCTGGTGCACCTTCACATACTCTGCCACCATGTTCAAGCCGATGCCAGATCCCACATTCGTAGTTTTCTGGTCGGCAGAACGGAAGAATCGGTCGAACACACGTTTCTGGTCTTCAGGAGAGATGCCGCAACCCGTATCCACCACCTCCATGCGCACAAAACGGCGGTCATCACAGGCAGTCTGACTTAACTCAACCCTAACCTTTCCTCCCGAAGGAGTATATTTGAAGGCATTAGACAAGAGATTATTCAGGATTTTAGCCACTTTGTCACGATCAAAGCACATAAAGATACCGTCTGAATGGTCATTTACATCCAGACTCACCTGCTTTTGCTCAGCCAAAGATTGAAACTTCATGGTAGTATATTCCACGAATTCACCGAAGATTCCGCTCCGTAAGTTAAGGCTTTCTCCATTCGTTTCCATCTTACGAAAATCGAGCAACTGGTTGACCAACTGCAACAGATCGCCTGCATTCTTGCTCACACCCTTCAACTGTTGGCGAGTTTCCTCATCAGCAGTACGCTTCAGCACACTACCCACAGGAGTGATAATGAGCGTAAGGAGCGTACGGAACTCATGGGTGATATTGGTGAAGAAACGGTATTTCATTTCCTCCAGTTCCTTGTTTTTTTCCACCTCCATTCGCTGGCGATCCCGCTTCATCTTCCTACTGATGATCCAGAAGATAGCACCGCCGATAAGTAGCAAGTAACACAACTTAGCCCACCAGGTGGCCCAGAAAGGAGGTTGTATGACAATCAGAAGTCTGATGGACTGTTGACTCCATTGCTTATCAAAGCCAGCAGAAAACACCTCGAGTTCATACTCGCCAGGAGCCAGATTGGTATAGCTCACCTTGCCAATACCATCCTGCGGACTACTTTCCACCCAATCAGCATTGACTCCTTTCAACCTATATTTATAATAGGTATGGCGAGGCATGTCAAAATTCAGGCCAGAGAAATAAACCGTGATAAAGTTCTCATCATATCGCAACACGACCCTTCTTGTAGAAGACAGGACTTTCTCCAACAAGACTCTTCCGTTCAGTTCTTTACCCGGCAATACCTCCTGTTCATTCACAAAGAGGGAAGTGAAAACTGGGTGGCCTGAATATTTCAAATTCTGAATATTAGAAGGATCCACTACATAAAAACCATTCTGGCTGCCAAAAAGGAGTTTACCTCCAGCAAGATGGGTCGTTGCCATCCAGTTGAAGCTACAATCGCCCAACTTATTCTGTTCATCAAAGACTGCTAATCTGAAGTTCTGCTCATCCAAACGAGAAAAGCGGCACAAGCCATTGGCAGTGGTCACCCATACATTTCCAAACTGATCCTCGATGATTCCATTGATCATCTCATTGGGCATTCCATTTTTCAAACCATAATGGAGTACCTTCCGGCTATTCGGTTTCAAGACAAACACTCCGCTCAGCGAACCTATCCATATCCACCCCTGACTGTCAACCAACAAGGCCTTGCATGGTCCGTTGAGAAGATTCTGCATCTCCACATCATCCACAAGATTCTGAGGAGACAGAAACTTCTTATCTTTCAGAGAATAAGCAAAGAATCCCTGCGAAGTGGCTGCCCAGATAACGTCATTCTTATCTATCCGGAACTCATTGACCACCTTATATTTTTCCAGATTCTTATCTTTCAGAGGATGGATGCGGCAATTCTCATCCAAGACACCTATGCCACCATGAAAGCTTACCCAAATGCGATGATGCGCATCTTCCTGAAACTCTCTTACGATATTGTAGTTAATGTCTTTCTGCGGAATACTACCCTGCATGAAATGGTGAGTTTCCAGACCATCCCACATATAAAAACCCTGCTTGTAACTTCCCATCCAAACACGATTTCTGCTATCCACCATACCGCGGATGAAATCAGTGCCTTTCACAGGCAAAGGCTTCAATCGCATCTCAGGCATCAAGAGCTGATACACTTTTTGAGAAGTCACGACCAAAGGTTTTCCTCCCTTTCCGTCATTGAGGCGAACACTGCCATCAGACAAGCCAAGTTGCTGATAGGTGACGTAAGGGAAACGCTGCATATTGGAATTATAAAAGAATATACCATGGTTTGCCATTCCAATCATCAGATTACCATCCCGGTAAGCAATCGTCTGCACACCATCTCTTACAACATCTCCATTCATCATCTCATATTCTGACTGGAGCATCGTATTTCCATCTGCCGACAGAGCCAACAAGCCCGCATTGCGAAGTCCTACATAACAGATTTTCGGTGAAGCAGCACACAACGTGACCGCAACATCCTTATCATTCACATATCTGTATTGCCATTGATGGGTCAAAGAATGCCATGAAGCAACACCATGATTCCACATCACCCATAGTTGTTCTGAGTTTTGTGAAAACTGCACGAAATCACGCGCCAGCATTTCACCTTTCCACAGAAGTTGACTATGAAGAACCTTTGTCATCGCCGCATTCCAGCACATAATCTTTCCACCACAATAGACAAACCAATGATTACCTACCCAATTAGCCACATCCCGTAATCCCTTGGCACGCACACGCACGGCAACAGCCTTTCCTTTTGAATTTCCCTCCCGATGAAAGACTTTCCCTGAAACGGTCACAAACCAGAAATCTTTAGCTGAATCAATAAATAAATTACGGATACGTTCTTTGATGCCCATAGAAGCAAGCAATCCCCTGATATCGCCAACATATCTTTCTGTGGTCAAATCGAAAACCAACATCTGTCCTGATTCCTTAATCCAAACCCGCTGCTGACCATCCACATAAGCCGTTGGCAAGGCTGCCACATAATCCATAGGATACATCTCGCTTACCACAGGAGGAAAAGAGCGGAAGGTGCAACCATCAAAGAATGACAGACTGGATGAAGTACGGACACACAATCTTCCATCCGGAAGCCAAAGTTGCGACTTGATTTCATTGTCAGGCAAGCCGATTGAGGTGTTCTATAAGCGATATATATAGTGGTCACTTCTCGGCAGACATCAAATCCATATAAAAAGTATTATCAGGATTAGGTTCTTCATTTCTATGAGATATGATTTATATTTAAGTGCAAAAATAACAATAACAATCGAATTTTCACCATAAAACATCAAAAAAATCGTTTATAATAAGTAATCAGCGTGTACTTATTTGTATAAGGAAACAAAGAATAAGAAAACAAAGATAAATTAAAAACATAAACTATATGAAAAAAAATCGATTACTCGTCGTTTTTGCAGCTTTGCTCAATGTCTTAGGAATGTGGGCAGATGGTGCAAATCTCAAGTTGCATTTCAACTTTGAAAATGCAACTGGCGGAAATGTCAAAGAAGTCATTTCCGGGGGAAACATTGTTGGCACTTTGATGAATAACGCCAAAGTGGAAACAATGGGAAAATATCATGTACTGAACCTGGGGTCGGAAAATGGATATTTTGACATGGGCGAAGGTACAGGAAAAGTATTGGCTGGATGCAGCGACTTCTCCATCAGTATGTATTATTACGTAAATGCTACCCAAGACATTACTGGCTTGGGTAACTTCCTATTTACTTTCAGTAATAATCCTGCATGTACCCAAACTGAAGGTTGCTACTATTTCTATACGCTCAATACCCAGCGAGTGGGTTCTTCAGCAGCAGGATATGGCAGCGAGAAAAGTGTCAATGCCACACAGGTTTCCCCAAAAGGAAATTGGGTAAACGTAGTCTATGTGCAAAAGGGCACAGAAGGAACTCTCTATGTAAATGGTCAGAAGAAAGCGAGCGCAACAAGCAATAAGATTTCAGAAGTATTTGGTACAGAAGCGCCTAAATACAACTGGATAGGCCGCTCTCCTTTTGACAATGATGTATATTTAAAAAACACCAAGGTGGCAGATATCCGTATTTATGACGGAGCACTGACAGGAAGCGAAGTGACCCAATTAGCTTTAGCTGCTGATGACTACGATAACGAATTCCGTCACGGCACACAAGGCAATCTGACTACGCTGAACACAACTTTAAAAGAAGCTTCTACACTCATCAATGGTGATATCAGTATCTATACTGCTGATGCAGTAGCCATGCTTTCAGACACCTACGAACTCATTAAGGCTAAGAGCGAGAAAGAAACTCTGTCACAATTCGTGATAGACGAATATGTGGCAGACCTGAAGGCAGCTATCCAAAACGTGAAAGCTACACAAGGAATGATTTTCACAGATACTGAACTGATGCCAGTCTATGATTCAAGCCGTGGCTTCCGTCATCCAGGAGGACTACATACCAATGCTGACTTCGAACGCATCAAGGCACAACTGGCTGCCGGTAATGAGAAGGTGACCAAGGCTTATAACATCTTGAAGAATGCAGAATTTGCACAACCTACCTGTGCAACATGGCCAGTAGAAACCATCATCCGTGGCGGTAGCTCTGGTCAGAATTATATCAATGCTGCCCGTGGTGCAACCATCGCTTATCAGAATGCACTCCGTTGGAAGATAGAAGGAAATGAAGCGTGCGCCAAACATGCCGTTGATGTATTGATGGCTTGGGCCAACACCTGCAAAGGTATCGGTGGCGACAGTAACTTCGCTCTTGCAGGAGGTCTTTATGGATATGAATTTGCACAAGCTGCAGAATTGATGCGTGACTACGAAGGATGGAAAGCCAAGGATTTCGAGACATTCAAAAGATGGATGCTGGATCTCTGGTATCCCACTATCATGAGATTCCAGCGTTCCCGCAATGATACCTGGCGCAACTGGCGCTATGATGCAACTCATGGAGGTCAACGACCTGGCCATTACTGGAGCAACTGGGGACTTTGCAACACACTCGCCCTGATGTCTGTAGGTATTCTATGCGACGATGTCTTTATCTATAACCAGGCAATGTCTTACTACAAGTACGATCAGGCAGAGCTGGCTAAAGCCAACTATCCTTGGCCATGGGCACCTGAGAATACAGAGACAGACAAGTACAACGGAGGACTGAATGAATATATAGATAATCTCGTGCCTCATGTTGCAGAATATGCAGGAGAAACAGGTGCATACGGAAAGGTAGGTCAGATGCAGGAAACCGGTCGTGACCAAGGACATGCCCAAATGGCAGCAGGTCTTGCCGTTGATATCTGCCAGACGGCATGGAATCAAGGTGATGACCTCTACTCCTATCACGACAACCGAATCGCTGCTGGTCTTGAATTCCAAGCGGCATACAACTTTGACGGAAGAGACGATCTGCCATGGGTCAACTACCATTATACAGACTGTCACTCTGCATGGCATCAAGCATGGGTACAAGGTGGACCTAATGGAGGTAGTCGCGGAGAGATGCGCCCATACTGGGCACGTGTCATCGGACATTACGAAGGAGTAAAGGGCGTAAAGATGCCTTTCTCGGAAATCGCATTAGAGAAAATGGGAATAGATGGTGGACCGACGGGAGCAGTAAGCGGTCCTTACGACCACATGGGATACTCCGTTTTGACTTGTACTTACGATGGTATTGCCGACGAGCAGCACAGACCTACCTTATTGACTCCAAAGATGGAATATGATGGAAAGATTATCGATCATAATGAATTAGGTGGACTGGAAAACAATTACATCATCAATGTAAATACCGCCCTTCCAAAAGGCAAAACAGTCAAATTGATGCCTCAACTTCCTGAAGGTGTTGTGGATACTGGTAACTGGAGTTGGAATACAGGTGAGACAACCAAGGACATCACAGTCACTACAGACAAGAGTTTCATTTATCGTGCCACATATACCAATGAAAACGGCATTAAAAGCGAGCAGATGTTCTCTATTGCAGTAAATGCAGATTGTGCTCCTACCACAGTAAGCAGTTCTATCTACTGCAATGACACATGGGTCGGTGCTACAGAAGCTATTGTACCTTGTGGAAGCAATGTTACTCTCAATGTCGGCGGCGCCAGCGGTTGGGGAGACGGCAAATGGAGCACAGGACAAACAGGTACTTCCATAACCCTTTCATCCTTAATCTCGGATAGAGAAATCAAGGGTCAGTTTATCAACCAGGGCGGATTGGCTCAGACGATTACTTTCCGCATCCATGTCAAAGGATTGCAGCCTTGTGCGCTGCTGAACAACCGTCTGGTTTCAGATTCTCTGGACCTGATTGTCAATCAGGGAGACGCTCTCGTACTCTATGCTAATGCACCAGAAAATATTGTCAATGTCAAATATACATGGAGCAATGGTACCGAAGGTAAATATCTGGATCTGACAGAAGGACTGACCAGCGGAGACTACACGCTGCACATCACTGGTGAGGACTTCGACCAGAAGCTGACCTATCATGTGATGGTCATGAACGAGAATTATGTAGTTCTGGAAGCTGGTAAATATGCCATCTACGATGTGGAAAACGATGCCTATCTTACCTATAAGAATCAAGGTGAAACCATGCCATCATTTACTCCACTGGTAAAAGAAGACGGACATTACGATGCTTCTCAGGTATGGATTGCTGAAGTAAAGGGAGCAACCACCAAGACTCCTAAGTATAATTTCTCTTGTCTGATAGGTGGTAACACTCCATATCTGAATGCGACCAAAATGGCTAAAAAAGCCTATTTCCCATACTACATCCGTGGTCTGATTGGTTCTGATCATGTTGCTGTCAGAACCCTTACCAAAGAAGAATACTGGAAAGCAAATGAGAATGGTGTTCTGGAAACAAAGGGAACAGCCGGTCTGACTCAATTCCCATTTGTATTCATACCGGTCAAGGATGAAGAACTCCCTACAGGTATTACAAACATAGGAGTATCAGAAAAGGGTGAAAACATTAATACACAATACTACACCGTATCTGGCGTACAGACCAATGGCAAAACTAAGGGTGTGTATATCCAGAAGTCAACTGACAATACAGGTAAGGTAATCATCAAAAAGGTGATAAAAAGATAGAATTTTAGATACTCAATACATGAAGTAAGCTTCGACCAGCTATGAAGCCTATTTCATCCAATGGCGAAGCCGGTTTCATTGACAGATGAAGCTGGCTTCATTTTTATGTAATTTACGGTCTTTTTACATAAAATCATAAAAAGAACACCCATGTTCGCGTGAAAAGTATTATCTTTGCAAAATAATTAAACCAACAAAATCAATAAACAACTATAATAATGAGAAATTACTTCAAACTTCCCCTGCTTGCCCTTGCATTAGCTATGCCAAGCACAGGCTTTGCCAAATCGTTTCCTAAAGAGAAAGACCTAACTGCCTACCTCATGGTTTTCCACCGTGATGATACCCACGGTTTGTACATGGCGATGAGTAGAGACGGTTACCACTTTACAGCTCTCAACGATGCCCACCCCGTCATTGCCGGCGATACCATCGCAACCCAGAAGGGTATCCGTGATCCTCACATCTACCGTGGGCCAGATGGAGCCTTCTATCTCGCCATGACCGACCTCCACATCTTCGCACAGAGAGAAGGAAAACGAGCTACGGAATGGGAACGAGACGGAAAGACCTACGGATGGGGAAACAATAAGGGACTCGTACTGATGAAGTCATGGGATCTGATACACTGGACCCACAAGATTGTCAACATCACCGACCTCTCCCCTAAGTTTGCAGAAATAGGTTGTGCCTGGGCACCGGAAACCATCTACGACCCTATAGCCAAGAAACTCATGATCTATCTCACCATGCGCTACAAGAACGAACGAAACCGTCTCTACTATATGTATGTGAACGATGATTTCGACAAGATAGAGACGGAGCCTCAACTCCTATTCGAATATCCTATCGAAAACAAGACAGCCATTGACGGCGACATCTGTTATGCGCAGGGCAAATACCATCTCTTCTACGTAGCCCACGACGGGACTCCAGGCATCAAGCAGGCAACCTCTGACAAGATTAACGCTGGCTGGCAATACAACCCTGCCTGGATAGACGAAGAACCTACAGCCTGCGAAGCTCCTACCGTATGGAAGCGAATCGGCGAAGATAAGTGGGTTCTGATGTACGACAACTATGGCAGAAAGGTACACAATTTCGGTTTCGAGGAGACCTCTGACTTCGAGCACTTCAAGCAGTTGGGACGTTTCAACGAGGGCGGCGTGATGTTCTCCACCAACTTCACCCAACCGAAGCATGGAGCCGTGGTTCACCTGACCAAGAAAGAAGCCAAGAAGCTTGCCAAGCAATGGGGACTGGACTACAACAAACTGGCAAAGTAAATCAAATAAACTTTGCCCTAAAAATGAGCAAGACATTTACTTGAAACAACTGATAAATCGCAATCTCTTTGCATTTTCCATCAGTATATTAAGTCTTATATTCGTATAATAATAAAGAATCATCAAAAACAAGATCATTTTATGAATAAGACATTAATAACATTAGCTCTCTGCATCATGACTCTCTCTGCCATCGCCAAGGACCGTCTGGTAGTGAGCAAGGCACCAGCAGGCATTGAACTAAAGAAAGACTTTCAAGTGCAAGCACGTGTCAATGGAGGAGATTGGAAAGACATCGATACCTACGCCTTCAAGGTGGATAGGGTGGCTGATGCCAAGCACAATGTAGAGGTCACATCCGTAGCTAAGTTTGAATTCGAAGGTAAAGTTGAAATTCAAGTAAAGAGCATTGCTCAGGATATCAAGAGTTTCAAGGTCCGTCCGATTTCCTACGGAATAGAGGCTAAGCAGGAGGGCAACACGTTGACATTCTCTCTCAACCGTCCTCGCTACCTCTCCGTAGAAATCAACGGCAACATCTACCAGAATCTCCAAATCTTCGCAGACAACGTATTAGAAAAGCCTAAGGTAAAAAAGAAAAAAGATCTGATGTATTTCGGCCCGGGCGTTCACGATTTCAAGGGCGATTCTATTCACATTGCATCAGGCAAGACTGTCTTTATTGACAACGGAGCCGTCATCAAGGGGTGGTTATCCACCTATGGTTCAAAAGACGTCAAGATTCTCGGTCACGGCATCGTCATGCCAGGAAGACATGAGGGTATCATGGTGAGATATTCCAAGAATGTGTATATCGACGGACCTCTCACCACCCAGTTGCCTATCGGCGGCAGCGATTCCGTAACCGTGAAGAATGCCAAGGTGATGAGCTGGTATGGTTGGGGCGACGGATTCAATATCTTTGCCAGCAACAACGTGTATCAGGAGCATCTCTTTGCACGTACCAGCGACGATTGTTCCACCATCTACTGCACCCGTAAGAACTATCATGGCGGTTGCAGGAACATTACCATCAAGGACTTTGTGATGTGGGCAGACGTGGCTCATCCTATCATGATCGGCCTGCACAGCGAGACTCCAGAAAACGAAGACATCACCAATGTGCTCTATAAGGACATTGACATCTTAGAACATGCCGAGAACCAGATAGACTATCAGGGCTGCATCGGCATCAACAATGGCGACAACATCCTGGTAAAGGGCGTTACCTTCCAGAACTTCCGCATCGACAACATCCGCAAGGGAATGCTCTTCAACATCCGCGTCTGCTTCAACAAGAAATATTGTTCTGCACCAGGCAGAGGTATCGAGGACATCACTCTTCGCAACATTGCCTATACGGGCAAGGATGCTCCTAATATGGGCATCATAGCTGGTTACGACCAGAGCCGCAAGGTAAAAAACATACGCTTCGAGAACTTCTCTATCAACGGCAAGGTGATTTCGGATGATATGACAGGAAAGCCAAAATGGTATAAGACGGCAGATATGGCAAATATCTACGTGAATGACCATGTGGAGAATGTAACTTTCAGCAAATAATTCATCTTTTACAATACTGATTATTCAATAATCAAAAAAGGCTGCCCCATATTTCGGAGGCAGCCTTTATTTTATATTGTATTTTATTGATTGCTTTTTATTTATAGCATATTATTTATTGCTATCATAAGCATTATGTTCTTCAGGATTTAGCAGGAACATTTTTCGGTTTCTGAAGCCTCAAGATCATCTGGATAAAACTTGGTATCATGATACAGAGCGAGAAACCTGCAGCGTAATATACGGTCTTCTCATCGCCATGGAAGAGGTCGATGAGCTTGCCATCACTCTGTGGCATGAGATTATTCAAGACATACGCCATCGTATTGTTCACCCAATGCATCAGAATGCCCGGAACAAGACTTTTGGTGCGATAATACATCCATCCCAAAAGCAAGCCCATCAGGAGGGCATTGATAAACTGCGCCTTATTGCCATGTATCAAGCCAAACGCAGCTGCAGAAATGAAGATGGCAACCCAATGATTCTTCTTGCTTACCATATCAAGCAAAGTACGAAGGATAGCGCCACGGAACACGATTTCCTCTGCCAGAGGTGCCAATATACCGATAGCTACATAGCCCCAAGGCTCCTTCATCAGCGAAGCAAATACCCGCTCGGTATCCGCATCCATCTCGACGCCTATCTGCTCATAGACAAACTCCAATGGAATGATAGCGCCCAGAGTAAACAAAGCTACCCACAACAGACTGATCCAAGGCTTTGACTGCAGATAGTTACGGGTAAGGGGAGTCCATTTAGCCTTCAGGAAAATGATGAGGGTGATGACATTACTGAATACCGTAGTCAGCGCCGTCAGGATGGCATTGTTGCCCGTACGCATAGCAAAAAGAGTTGCCTGATAACCTTCGCCCTTGACAGCAGCCCAAATGCCTGCTCCAGCATAAGTCAGAAATATCTGTACGACTATAAATATAATAATGTATAAAACTATGTCTGTCAGACCTTTTTTAAAATTAATCTTTGCCATTGTCAATCTCCTTATTTAAAAATTCCACTACTGTTTTTTCATCTTCCTTCAACTGTTCTGCCAATTCCTCAGGACTATCAAATTTCAGTTCGCCACGGATTCGCTTGATGAAGCAGACAAGCAGCAGTTGATCATAGATATCACCCTCGAAATTGAAGATATGCGTTTCCAGCGTAATCTGCTTGCCATTAAAAGTTGGTCGGTTGCCCACATTCATCATGCCCTGTTTCCAAGTCATAGAGTTCTCCATACGAACCTTTACGGCATAAACTCCTGTGGCAGGAATCAACTGCCCGAAATGCGAGATGTCTAGATTGGCTGTCGGGAATCCGAGTTTTCTTCCCTCATGATAACCATTCACTACTTTACCGATAATGGTATAAGGATAACCCAGACACTGGTTGGCCATCTCTATTTCACCTTCTTTGAGGAAGGAACGGATGACAGAGGAAGATATATTGATGTCATCTATCCGGAAGGCATCGTTTTTGATGACCTCAATGCCCAATTCCTCGCCGTAGCGCACATAATCCTCGAAAGTCTCAGAACGGTTATGACCAAAACGATGATCATAACCGATGAACAGTTTCCTGACATGGAGATGGTCGTGAAGTATCTTCTGCATAAACTCGCGCGCTGACATGGCAGCCATCGCCTTATCGAAATGCAAGACAACAGCATTATCCACCTCTGTTTTTGAAAGGAGGAGAAGTTTTGAATCGAGCGTACTCAACATCTCCGGCTGATAATCACTCTGCAGCACCTTACGGGGATGTTCATCGAAAGTAATGATGGTTGATTGCAAACCCTCCTGACTGGCGGTTTCTACAAGATGGCGGATTAGGAACTGATGTCCACGATGCACTCCATCGAAGAAACCGATAGTTGCCACGCAAGGCTGCAATTGTACAGTTTCGTTGTAATGTATAGTATTCATTCTATCTTAATCATTGGATTATCTTCTCTTAGCTATCATTCTCTTGAATGCTCTCCACAGCTCGCCCGCCCAAAGCACAACAGAGGTTGAACCGATAATGAGCAACCACTCGTGAAGTGACAAAGGTGTAGTGCGGAACATTTCGCCACCGAAGGTTACGATGATCCACTGACCCACCAATACCAGTACAAGCACTAAGATCATTCCCTTATCCTTCAGGAAATGGCGGAATGCGGTGTGATGACTCATCAGCGCCTTGGCATT
>ERZ1023690.85-NODE-85-length-16900-cov-7.808311_pt1 | contig 16900 bp, 16 predicted proteins | sample MGYA00380347_ERZ1023690 | MGnify/ENA primary metagenome ERZ1023690 (study PRJEB33179, sample SAMN07449029) | human gut metagenome | biome: Human-gut; feature: Human associated habitat; material: Faeces | host: Homo sapiens | place: India:Kasaragod | collected...
ACTGGGGATCATGTAACGTCTACCAGTGGGACACTCTGTGGGAGAGTCTGTCCACGATTACCTTCGTATATTCTGCAAACCACTCGGGGCTCTCGGGATTCTGCCATCCCCCGCGAATCTGTAATTGCTGGGGAAAATCCCAGTGAAATTAAGTAACCCAGGGTTCAATTTCCGCCTCTAGCAAAGCATCCCCCAAATCACTGTAAAACTGCAGTCCTTTTTCATTCACCCGTCCCGTACCGTCTGGCAATACTCTAGACCAGCTGATGGAAAAGCGGAATGCTTTCAGTCCCATATTCTTCATTCTCTGAATGTCTTCCTCATAATGATGGTAAAAATCACAAGACACATCACCTGTCTCTCCGTCTAAAATATTCTGTTTTCCTTCAGGGTTCTTACGCGTGTCATGGCAATGCACATCCCAGACGGATTCTCCTCTGCCGTCCTCATAAGCGGCTCCTTCGATCTGGTAGGCCGCTGTCGCCGCACCCCAGACAAAATCATTGCAAAAACTCATTCTGCTTCCTCCTTATGTCTCTTACGTTTCCCTGTTTAACCTTTCACAGCTCCGATGACAATACCCTTGACAAAGTACTTCTGGAAGAACGGGTAAACACACATGATAGGCAGTGCCCCCATAACCGCCACTGCCATACGGATGGAAATGGAAGGCATCTTCATGGTACTTGCTCCGGCCGCAGAAGCCTTTTTGATCATCTCAATATCATCCATCATCTTCTTCAACAATACCTGAATACTGTACAAATTATCCCGATTCACATAGTACAGACCATTCAGCCAGTCATTCCAGTAAGACAGTCCGATCAGCAGTACCAACGTCACGATAATGGGCTTCGACATAGGAAGTACTACTTTAGTAAGGATGTAGAGTTCTCCACCACCGTCGATCCTTGCCGCTTCGAGGACTTCCTCCGGGATGTTTGTCGTAAAGTATGTACGCATCATAATGACATTAAATGCGTTTAACAACAAACCGGGAACGATCAGAGCAAATATCGTATTTTTAATATGGAACATCTGTGTCCACATCATGTAGCCAGGCACTAGTCCACCGTTGAACAACATAGTAAAGAAAATATAAAAGGCAAAAATATTTCTTCCTGGCAGATTTTTTCTGGACAACGGGTAAGCGTATAAAGTAGTCAGCATCAGGCTCGTCAGTGTTCCCACAATTGTCACGAAAAAGGATATTGCGTAGCCTCTGACAATGGAGGTACTGTCCATCAGCAAATATTTATAGGCGGACAGGTCGATCTCCGTGGGCCAGAACCGGTAGCCTGTCTTCACTAGTGCCGTCTCTGAAGTGATGGAAGAACTGAGCAACAGTATAAACGGCATGACACACATCAGAGACAATATAATTAATACGGTATTGATCACGACCTGGTATTTGGTATCTTTTATAACCATAATCTCATCTCCTTAAAACAGTGCATTTTCACGGCTGACCTTGCGGACGATCATATTGGCGGTCAGTACCAGAATGAATCCAACGATGGACTGATAGAAGCCTGCTGCCGCCGACATACCCACGTTGTTCAGTGTTGTTAGTCCACGATATACATAAGTGTCGATCGTATTAGTCACATCGATCAAGGCTCCGCTGTTCATGGGTACCTGATAAAACAGGCCGAAGTCTGAATAGAAAATACGTCCGATGGACATCAGCACCAGCGTGATGATTGTGGGTTTCAGACAGGATAGTCACACATCTGTGACCCGCTGCCAGCTCGAAGCTCCGTCAATCACCGCCGCTTCATAATAGGTCTTGTCGATTCCCACCACCGTTGCGAAATAGATGATGCTGCTGTAGCCGAAATTTTTCCATAGATAGACAAATGTAATAATAAAAGGCCAATACTTTGGCTGTGAATACCAGGCGATACCATTCTTGCCCAAAGGCTCCAAAATAGAGTTATTAATGAATCCGTTCTGTGTATTTAAAAAGCCATATACAATATAGCTGACGATGACTGTGGAGATCAGATAAGGGATCAGAATCAGCGTCTGATATATTTTTTTCTTCGTCTTGGATCTCACGTCATTTAACAGAACTGCTACCGTAATGGCCAAGATATTCCCCAGGATAATAAATACTGCATTATATAATAATGTGTTTCTGGTAATATTCAGTGCATCTTTTGTGGCAAATAGATAAGTAAAGTTGTCAAGTCCGATCTTCGGGCTCTTAAACATTCCCAGTTTGTAATCATATTTTTCAAATGCCATGATTAGTCCCGCCATGGGGATATAGTTGTTGATAAAAATGTATACAACACCGGGGATCAACATGAGATATAAAGGAAGATAACGTCTCCATTTTATGAAAGTACTCTTCTTATTCATGAGTATTACCTGTTCCTTTCTTTTGAAAGAGGTCCCACTAAAGAACTGGCGGGACCTCTTTTGGCTTCAAAGCTTATATTTTAGGTTTGGACGATTATTTTTATGATTTGTAGTGCTTTAGTTCTGCTCTGCAAGCCATGCATCCAGCTGTGCCTGTTTTGCTTCAATGATGGTGTTGATGCCTGCTGCTTCCAGTTCCTGATTCATCTGGGGGATAGCTGTCTCAGGATCCAGACATCCGGTCAGCAGACCTGCACGATATTTCTCTACTACGTTGTTGCATGCGGTTACTTCATTCAGTACTCCGGAGTTATCCCATACAAATCCTTTTGCAGGAGAGGACTGTGCGTTTTTGTTGAACTCACCCAGCTGTTCCCATACATCGGGCTCATCACCTTCCCATACATAGGTAATCTGTTCATTAGGCCAAGCCCAACCTACGGAAGAGTATGAAGTATTGGAAGAATCCACACCTTCTGGATAGGTGATCACACCCTTGCTCTCATCTGCAAATACCCAGTTGTCGCCTTCGATACCGTTGACTAACAGGTTGGATACTTCGGGGTTGGTGTACATCAGATTCAGCATCTGCATTGCTTTTTCGGGGTTCTTGCTGTTATTAGCAATACACCAGCTTGCATTTACCATGCTTGTGGTAGAATGGGGTGCACCGTTCTCCATCTGTACTACTACGATGTCTTTACCGCATTTTCTGGTCTCTTCTGCTTCAAATCCTGCCTTGAAGGAAGTGAAAGTACCAAAACCGACACCTGAGTTGAAGAATTCCTGATACCCTTCTGTGGTATTGACTGCATCCGGCATCATCAGACCTTCCTGTGCCCATTGGTATACCCACTTGCAATATTCCTTGAAGGAATCTGTATCGTAGAAATTCACTACCTGGGTACTGTCGGAAAGTGCATTTTCCAGTACGCCCAGATCATCGCTCAGCACGTCACATGCCCATGCCGGATAGATCATTGTTCCGCCGTTGGGAACCAGGGGATACATATCCGGATATGCTTCTTTTACTTTTCTCAGGTTGGCATCCAGATCTTCGTAGGTCCAGGGAGTGGAGTAGTCGATTCCCAGTTCATCCGCAATGGATTTTACCATTTCAAAACCACGGCCCTGTGCCTTATCCTTATTCATTGGCACTCCGTAGATACTTCCGGATACGGTAGAACACCGCCAGTCATCCTCGGAGATACCAGACAATACATCCGGTGCATATTCTGCTAACAGGTCGTCCAGTGCAATGATCTGGTTCGTAGCTGCCATGGTGGACATTGATACCTGCCAAGGCATTGCAAAGAACAGATCCAGGTCTTCTCCGGAAGCCAGTGCCAGATTCAGTTGCTCTGAGCTTACGCCGGTCAGAAGGTTTACTTTTACGCCAATGGCGGGCTCTGTGATCTCGCTTACCGCTGCTGCAACCTTTTCCGCAGCCTCCGTGGTGGAATTGTTGTACGCATAAATGGTAATGGTGGTCACATCGTCATTTGACGCTGCTACCTGTGTGCTTCCTGCCGCACTGTCTGTGCCTGCGCTCTGTGAAGCGTTGTTATCTGCGGCAGATCCGCATCCTGCAAGAGTCGTTACTGCCATCGCGGTAGCAAATCCTGTTGCCAATAACTTTTTCATTTTCATAAATTTCCTCTCCTTTCGTAGGTCTTCGTTGATGATGAATTCATTATAAAAAAATCCCACGATCGTATCTATCTGTTAAAAATGTTGTTTGTGTCAAAAAAATATGTTTTTTTACTTTCCGCCTTCCAGAATATCAAAAATGTCACATTCTATTGTAAAAAATGTGACATTTTGAAAAACTATTCGGTTGTGTGCCCAGTCTCTTCCCGATCCTCCGTAGGTGAGACCCCGTTGATCTTCTTATAGCTCTGGGAAAAATGGGAAAAGTTGGTATATCCCACTTTCATGGCGATCACACTGATGGGTAACGCCGTCTCCCGGACCATGTTCCGGGCAAGCGTCATTTTCTCTGAGATAATATATTCTTTTAATGACATTCCCGTTTTGTTTTTAAACAACGCAGAAATATAATTGGCATTCAGGTGCACCGCATCGGCAATATCATCCCTCTTGATATCCTCATCCATGTGGCTGCGGATGTATTGGAATATCTCATCGATCTGAGTCTCCTTCCCCGACTCCGTATTCCGCAGTTCATGTAGTCTCGCCGTTACATATTTTACCAGCCATAACGTATCTTCCGTGTATGTATAGGCGGACATGACACGCTGCATGGTCTCTTCCTCCGGAAACAACTGCTCCATATCCATATTTAATTTCTGGAGTACCAGATAGATCACACCCATGATCTTCTGGTAAAACCGCATTAGATTTTTGGAATTCAGCTGATCCTCCGCCGCCAGTCTCTGTAAGGTATCCGAAGCATCCTTTACCACGGTATCGTACAGTTCATTTTCCAGAAGTTGTACCCAGTTCCCGCAGTAGTGTTCCTCGGCTTCCCGTTCCTTCTGCTTACTCTCCTGCACATTGTAGATTCCTTCTTTGCGTCCCACATTGTTCTGGTCGGCTTTTTTCAGGGCCCGCACTAGCTCCCGGACCGCCTGCCGATTCTCCAATGCGCCGTAATATATGGCAAAGCCACAATCGAAAAATTTCTGAAACATGATCTGAAAACGCTCCATCTGATGATACATGGATTCTTCATTCAACTCTGCCGCACTGTCAGTGCACAGAAGCACATAATAGATTCCCTTTTCCTGCTGACAAAGGAGTGCTTTCCATGCGTAAGGGTAGAACAGTTCCTCCAGCACATTGGAGATCGTATCATATAACAACGTCTGATCCCAGTTCTCCAGTCCCTTTCCCCAACGAACCACATCCATCAGGCACAGTCTGGAATTTTCCGCCACACGGATCCCCATTTCTCCAAGGTTCCGCATTGCTATTTCCACGTCATCCTTCTCCTCCGAGAACAGATCCGCTAACATTGCCCCCAGGACAAATCCCTTTTTGTTCTTCAGCAGCTGTCCGTAGCGGGAGTCCTCGTTGACCCGCTGTTTCATCCGGATCTTCTCCACCGCTCTTCCGACGGCATCCTCGATCTCTTCATATCTCGCTGGCTGTAAAATATAGTCAAAGCTCCCCAGCGCCACGGCCTCCTTGGCATACAGGAAGTCCGCATGTGCCGTCAGAAAAATGGTCTCCACATCCATTTCCTGCTTTCTGCACCAAGCCAACAGGCTCAGCCCGTTTTCCACTGGCATTTCAATGTCGCACAGCATGATATCCACCTGCTTCTCCAGCAGTACCTGTTTTGCTTCATAGGCATTATATGCCTTGTATACCTGCGAAATCCCCAGACGGTCCCAATGCACCCCAAACATGACACCGCTTACCACATTGATCTGGTCATCTACTATTAATACATTCATCTTTTCCATAGGGTAAATACATCTCCACGCAAGCTCCGTTCGAGTTGCTATATAATATTGTTGCTTTTTCCTCATAACGTATTTTCATACGTTTCCAGACATTCTGAATACCGATCCCCGAGCTCTTCTCTTCCGCGAATTCTCCCTTGTTCAGAACATGCAGCACATCTTCCGGGAAACCGGGACCGTTGTCCAGAATCGTAATACACACATACGTATCCTCCGGCGTCTCTCCAGGGAGTAGCGATACCCGGATACTGATGAGCAGTGTTTTTTGGGACTGTACACCATATTTCACTGCATTCTCCACGAAAGTCAGCACCGACAACGGCAGGATCTGAAATTCTTCCAGTTTTTCGTCCACGGCGATGCTGTAATTCACCGGTACGGACAATCCCAGCTGTGACAGTTTCAGGTAGGATTCCACGCTCTCCATCTCTTTCCGGACACTGATGGTATCTTCCTCATAAGCGATCACTTTTCTGAGATAAGAAGACAGCGCCAGAGTCAGTTCCTGAATGGAGCGGTATTCCTTCTGCTCCGCCAGCGCATAGAAATTCTTCAGGCAGTTCAGGAAAAAGTGTGGGCGGATCTGAATCTGTAAATACTGAATCGTAGCATTCTGAATCCTGCGCTCCTGCTCATAGGCATCGATCTTCAGCTTCTGGATCTGATCCATCATGTGATTAAAGGTGGTCGCCATCAGGCGGAATTCCTCCACATCGCTGTTTTCCTCCGCATGAGCGTTCAGGTCACCCTCGGCGATTTCTTCCATAGTAGCCTTCAGTCCCTCTAAGGGTGCCACGAAGAAACGGTACATATAAAAATACAAGATCGGGATCAGCAGAATAAAAATAAAGCTGCAAAAAAGCAGGAACCACTGCAAAGCTCCCATATAACTCCAGAAGCTTCCATAGGGACTGATGTAATACTGCAGCAGGTCTCCATAAGGCAGCTGCTCATACACCACAAGGTATCGTTCCATTCCTTTTCCCGTAATGTAATAGCCCTTGGAATTCTGTTTCAGATCGATCTGTTTTTCTTCCAGCAGATTTTCCTGATTCAACGCCTGTCCGTCCTGCGTTGCATAGACCAGATAAGACGTGCTTCCCCCATCTTCCGCGGAGGGCTTCATAAACTGGTCAAAATCCATGACCGCACCGACATACACAGAACCGTATTTCAGAATCCGGATCAGGAAATAATCATCCCCCACCGGAATCACATACCAGTCATTATTCAGTTCCCCCTGCTTCATCTCCTCATATACGGCCCGGCGTATTCTGGACTGTTTGGTCTGCTCATAGCGAGTACCTGTGGCATGCTTGATCCGGACCAGATCATTACTCTCCGAATAGAATTCCAATGCCACCAGTCCATCCACATCCGAAGTCAGATATTTTGTAAAATCTTCCAGAATGCTCTGCCCACACAGATAGGCCTGTAATGACTCCAACGGATAATTGAGTCTCCGGAAATCATTTCCCACCATTTCCGAAATCATATAAGACTCGACCGTTTTAATATCTTTCTCATAAAACTGTTCGTAAATATAGCCGGTACCGGCTGCGCTCTGGGCAGCCTGCCGGTTCAGCGCTGTCATAGAATAAATATTATATATGATCAGCGTCACCGCAAGAGGCAGTACCATAGCGCATACGGTCAGCATTAAACGTTTTCTTACTCTTTTCATTTCTTTATAATTTTATACTTTTATCTTCTCATCACGGTCTGACCGGCGTGCCATCCGGCAGACGGCTGAACAGCCAGCCAAAATTCACATTTTCGTTTGCAGGATATTTTTTTGCTAATTTCTCATCAAATCCGGTTCCGATTCCAGGCGCACCGCTTAAATAAGCGTAACCGTTCCGGACTTCGGGACAGCCGGGGAATACTTCCCGCTCCGCATCCTCAAAGCCGGAGAATTCCTGAATACCAAAATTAGGCATCGCAAGATCCAAGTGCATCTGCGCCGCCATTCCGATCGGCGACAGATCATTGGGACCATGCCATGCAGTACGCACCTGATATACATCTGCAAAATGAGCCAGTCTGACAGCAGGAGTGATGCCTCCGATATCACTTAAGTGTACCCGGATAAAGTCGATCCACTGGTTCTGAATGATCGTCCGCCATTCCGTCTGGTTAGTGAACAGTTCCCCGATTGCCAGCGGTACACTTGTCTGTTCTCTCAGATATCTAAGATATTCTCCCTGATCTGGTCTCACGCAATCCTCCAGGAAGAACAATTTGAATGCTTCCATCTCTCTGGCAAATGTCAGAGTATCTGCCAGAGATAGTCTCTCATGGACATCATGCATGATCTCCAGATTCCATCCGAATTCCGTTCGAACCTTGTCCATAAGCTCTACAACGCTCTGCATATACAGTCTCGGGTTATAATAGGCGCCTTCCGGTGCATTTTCCGGCTTTACCAGCACCTGTCTGCTGTCAAGGTTACCACCATAGAGCCCCATGTGACAACGAATATATCGATATCCCTCTTCCACATAACCATAAATACATTCTCTGACTTCTTCCCAGTTTTTTCCGTCGGCATGCCGGTACAGGGCAATTCCTTCTCTGCATTTTCCCCCGAGCAGATCATAGACCGGCATTCCCGCCAGTTTGCCCTTGATGTCCCACAATGCCTCATCTACTCCGGACATAGCGTTGTTCAATACCGCACTGTTTCTCCAATAGGAGCTGCCCACCATAGACTGCCAGATTTCCTGGATGTTCTGTACGTTTTTTCCCACAAACAGAGGCTTCAGATACTCCTCCACTGCGGTTACCACCGCTTTGTGTCTCCACGTAAAAGTGGCACAGCCATAGCCGTACAGCTCCGGCTCCGATGTTTCTACCTTCACAACCACCAGGTTGATCCCCCTGGGGGCGGTGACAAAAGTTTTCACATCTCTGATTACAATTTCACTCATAAAATTCCTCCTTCTGTATCTTTCCGATACGAAATGATTCCTTTTATAAGCTTTGATGCCAAATATCGTCCAGCATCAGTTTAGCATAAGACCACACAAATAACAAATAAAATATTCCTATTTGCCATTTTCTGAAAGGCTTGTTAAAATCCCATCTTTGACACTTTATAGAGCCAAAAACAGCCATGCCCCCCAGTGTTTATCTGTGGTATGGCTGTTTTGGTTTTTGCATCGATATGTACTATTTTTGAAATTGTGCTATTTTTTTCTGTTTCGTTTCTTTCATAATAGCCCGCATATCTGCCTTTGAGATGAATTCGTAATCCGTTCGGAACCCGAAGGCTGTGTGCAGGGCGTCTGTCAGTTTCGTGCGTTTGTAGGAGGGAATGTAGCCACTGTCTTTGGACAGCAGGGTTACATTCATTTCCCGGAGGGCTTTCAAAATTTCGCTACAGGTGAATCCTTCTCCCAGTTTCTTTTCCAGCAGACGGTAAACCAGAAGGCTAATGTAACAGGTTATAAAGTGGGCTTTTATACTGTCTTCCCGCCTTACAAAAACAGGTCTTGCTTCGAATTCTGTTTTCATGATCCGGAAGTTTTCTTCAATCTCCCAGCGGCGTTTGTTGATGTTGATAATCTCTCGGACATCACCGTCCAGGTTTGTTACAACAGCATAGAAACCATCATACATGTCCTCTTCACGAATGCGTTCCTCATCCAACTGGTAAACCTGCTTCTGTGCGATTTCACCATCGTTGGTAACTGCTGTTTTTTGAATGAAACGGGAAGGATCGTTTGGATTTTTCCCTTTTCTGGCTTTATCCGGGGACTGCATGATCCTGATGGCGCGTTCAATCTGACCGGCCCGGATTCTCTGCTGGTATGCTTTGTATTTCGGAGAGTAGGTGATGATAACAGTTTCGTCCATATCTCCCGTGACAATGGGGTATTCTTTGTAATAAACGGTGTTATATACTTCGGGGTCGGTTTCATCCAGCGTGGATATGTCTATGAACTTGTCTGATCCCGGAACCTTGAACTGTGTTGGAAGGAGCGCCAGTTCACGTTCTTCCTTTTTCATTTTTTTCAGGGAATACGTGATCACATAAGACCTGTTTCCAAAGCTGTTAAAAAAGCGGTTGCCCTTACTGCCAAGCCCGGCATCGGAGCAGAAGATAAACTCGCTGCAGTTAAAATCCCGGATCACTTTCGTCTCCAGAGGCTTCAGGGTAAGCTGCTCGTTCTGGTTTCCGGGATATAGGTCAACGGAAAGGGGGATGCCGTCTGCATCCATGAAAAGTCCCATGGTCACGATAGGATTTGGTCTGTGTTCCTTGCTTTTTCCATACTTTTTCATGCCATCTTCCGCTTCAATCTCAAAATAATAGTTGGTGCAGTCGTAGTAAAGAATTTTTGAGTTACGCGGATGGACAAAGTTGGAGTTCTGGTAAAGCTCTTCCTGAATGTAATCCGATTCTTCTGCGAGAACGGAAAGGGAACGGTAAAGATTCTGCAGGGAATACTTTGGCGCTTCCAGAAGGGACTGGCAGTAAGAGAAACTGCTGAGCTTGCTGGAAGGGGAAAGGATCCTTGCATAGATCAGATCCGTAAGGATAGCATGGAAATCGTAAGTAAACCTGTGATGGTTACGGATATTTCTGCAGATGTTGTCGAGCCGCAGTTCGGTGCAGAGCTGCTGCAGGAACAGATAGCCGACGTTGAAGAGCCGCTCTTCGTCCAGTGGGATACGGGCAAGCGAGGAAAAGGAAACCGTAACTTTTTCCCTGCGTTGGTTGTAGAGCAGAGTTTTTTTCGCTTCTTTTTTCGCCCAGTCCATCATGGCGGCTTCGTTTCCGGAAAACCGTGCCAGAAGATCATTGTATTTTCCGAGTTTTTTGTAGATGCGGGAAGAAGTTTTACCGTTGTCTTTGCAGTAGGACTGTGTAATGTAAACATCCTTGTTATCTTTACTGCCTGTAATATTGATATACATAAGTGAACCTCCCAGTTAATTCTAACTAACTATAACCAGTACAAAAAAGCACGTATAAAATCATAAAATTTGACAAAAAAATAAGCCATAAATGGCTTAAATAAAGGATTTACATCAGAACGCTAAAAAAAAGAAGTGTCAAACTCCCGATAACTATATCAAACATTACTAAACATTACAACAACATTACAATTACATCATAGGTGAAAATTTATTTGCATTTCTGCCTATGATACACTAGGATAAGGACTTTAAATAATATATGACATTATATAAACATTATTACAACATTACTGAAACATTATTCACTATAATGACAGGTACAAGTCCCATTCGTATATTAAATGCAAAAACAGCATGCGAGTGCCTATTTCTCATAGAAATTTTAACATTTGCCATTTCCCGCAAGGCTTGTTAAAATAAGGATATGAAAAAGAAAAATTTATGTAAAACGTTATTAAAAACCATGTGTATCGTGCTGGGGATCCTCATCCTCGCACTGTTGGCTTACATCGTCTACCTCTATGCCAGTTATTACAGGATCGAGGACAATCAGGAACTGGTGGTGGAGGCACCGGTCGACGATACTACCACAGGTGCGGCTGCGGTGCTGGCTACGGATACGGAATATTCCGCAGTGACCTACAACATCGGTTTCGGTGCTTATCTGCCGGATTATAGCTTCTTCATGGACGGCGGTACCTCCTCCTGGGCGGAGAGCCCTGAGACCGTACAGTATGCCATAAACGGTGCGGGAGAGCTGGTGAAGTCATTAGACCCGGATTTTGCACTGATCCAGGAGATCGATCTGGATGCCACCAGAAGCTATCATACGGATGAGTACGAGATGCTGCGCAACATTCTGCCGGAATATACTACTGTATTTGCGCAAAATTATGATTCCGCCTTCCTGTTCTATCCGTTTACACAGCCCCATGGCAGCAGCAGGGCAGGACTCGGACTGTTCTCGAAATATCCGGTGTCTTCCGCCCTGCGCAGAAGCTTCCCCATATCCACTTCCTTCAGCAAGTTCTTCGATCTGGACCGTTGCTACAGTGTCTCCCGGATCCCGGTGGACAACGGGAAAGAGCTGGTGATCTTCAATCTGCATATGTCCGCTTACGGCAACAGCGATGAGATCCGCAAGGGACAGATTGAGATGCTGTGCAATGATATGGCAAAAGAATACGAAGCCGGCAATTATGTGCTCTGCGGCGGCGACTTTAACCACGACCTGAAGGCTTCCGAAGAGGATGCGGAGAGCTGTGAGTCCTGGGCATTTCCTTTTCCCAGAAGTGAGCTTCCAGAACATTTTACCTTCTGTCTGGATCTGTTGACCGAAGAGGAGCAGGCAGCCCTTTGGAACAGCGCCCGTAATGCAGATATGGAATATGTTCCGGGTGTTACTTATACTGTGACACTGGACGGATTCATTATCTCCGACAATATCGAGTGCCTGTCCTACGAGAATGTAAACACCGGCTATTCCTACTCCGACCATGATCCCGTGAAGGTGGAGTTCATGTTAAAATAGTGTCAAGATTTACAAAGTCTGTTGACAGTGCTTGTCCTTTTTTGTAGAATGAGGGCACAGTTAAGAGGGAGTAGTTCCCGGATGGTTTCTGATAGAATGGTAACCTAGAATGGTAACCGAATGATACATGAAGCTGTCCGGAATGATAATCGTCATCACGTCCGTCGGACCGGTTATTATTGTAAGCAACGAGACTTTTATCGATCATTTTTGATGCGGTAAGAGTCTCTATTTTTATACTTTTTTATTTTTATACTTTTTATAAGAATACGTGAGTCACCGCAGGAAAGGACAGCTTATGGAATACATATTGTTACTCGTAGGATTTATACTTCTGATCAAAGGTGCAGACTTTTTCGTGGAGGGAAGCTCCTCCCTGGCGGGGATCCTGAAGGTCCCCAGCGTCATCATTGGACTGACCATCGTGGCCATGGGCACCAGCGCGCCGGAGGCTTCCGTCAGCATCAATGCCGCACTGGCTGGCAGTAATGATATCGCCATCAGTAATGTCGTCGGCTCGAATATCTTCAACGGGCTGGTGGTGGTAGGTATCTGCGCATTCCTGCACAGCTTTATGCCCCACGGAGAGATCCTGAAGCGGGATATGCCGTTAAATATCCTGGTAACCGTCGTATTATGTCTGATGTTTTTAGATGGCAGCTTAAGCCGCATTGAGGGTGCAGTCCTGCTGCTTGGCATGATCGTATATCTCGGATTTATGATCTATTCTGCCCGGAAAAACAGAGAAGAGGGCGAACCCGGCAAGATCCTCTCTCTTCCCCGCAGCCTTTTGTATATTGCCGGAGGTCTCGCTGCCGTTATCTTCGGCGGTGATCTCGTGGTAGATAAAGCCTGCATCATAGCTACGAATTTTGGTGTCAGCCAGAATTTCATCGGACTGACCATTATCGCCATCGGCACCTCCCTGCCTGAGCTGGTGACCTCCATCGTTGCCACGAAAAAGGGAGACAGCGGGCTGGCGCTGGGCAATGCCATCGGCTCCAACCTGTTCAACATCCTGTTTATCCTCGGAATGTCCGCGGTGATCAGCCCTCTGCATGTCCTCGGAGAGTCCGTCATCGACACCGTACTGCTCCTTGGCAGTGCCATTCTGCTCTTCGTATTCGCCCGTACCGGCAGACGCATGACCCGCAGTGAAGGGGCTGCGTGCGTGCTTCTGTATGTTGCATATACGGCTTACCTCTTCGTGAGATAACAGTGCGGCTATAGACGCACACAAAAAGCGCACCTGGGGGAGGTGCGCTTTTTCGTGCTAATATCCTCTTCCGCCTTGGGAAGAATTTGCACTTTATACATTATTTTCCGTTATACCTGCTTTCCAACTCTGCGAAAAAAACTTTGTAATCTCTACCTTTTCCGCTCAACATATCTTGATAGCTATCCATTACTTTTTGGCGAACTACATTATTATCTACTTTGCTATCCGAATCGACAATATGTCTGTTCCCTTGAGCCATTACTTCCATAGCCTACATCCTCCTTACCTTAAAATCAAATCCGGTCTAATATGTTCAACGGTATTCTCACACATTCCGATTTTATTATATCCGACTCTTCACGTTTAATCAACATATAATCACTGAATTCAGATCTCATGTAATACAAAAGAGCACTCCCGCATGGGAATGCTCTTCATTATTTGTGGCAGATATCTCTCCACTGGCAGTCGCCACAGATGACCTTGCCATATCCCGGCTGCAGAATCTTCTCTTCCACAATCCGCTCAAATTCCGCAAAAGTCATTTCCTGCCCTGCCTTTAATCCGGTGTATTTCAATACACCCGCATCATACCGGTCTACCTTCTCCGCAGACTCGCAGCTGCCACCCTTATTATGGGGGCAGGCGCTGCAGATCTCATCCGTCGCTCCGACCAGCTGCAGGGATGCCGGTCCGTTTTTCCCCAGAAGCCATTCCTTCACCTCCGCCATATGCTTAGTGAACCCTTCACTGTATCCCTTCCCTTCGAAAAAATACAGACACATGCCGTGGTGCGGACGGATCCGGTAAGTTGTTGTCACTTCCATATCCGGTGTATCCTTTATTCCTGTCCGTTCAGCTTCAGAGCCTTAGACAGTCTCTTGCTCAGAGTCAGTGCCAGTGCGATCTTCACCAGATCCGGAATGATGAAAGGAATTACACACCAGCCCAGTACGGTAGCCAGACCGACAGCTCCGGAATTCTGCGCATATACAACCATGAACCACACAGTTCCGATAGCATAGCACACAATCAAGCCCAGTACCATGGAGATACCCAGCACCCATGTCTTACGTCCGAACAGCTTCTCGATCAGCCACATTACTAATGCAGAGAATAAAAATCCGATAATGTAACCGCCGGTATTGCCCAGCAGCGCATGGACACCACCGGAGAATCCCGCAAATACAGGAATGCCTACCGCACCCAGTAAAATATAGATCAATACCGCAAGGCTTCCTCTCTTACCGCCCAGTACGCCGACTGCCAGGAATACCGCAAAAGTCTGTAACGTAAAAGGAACCGTCATCGGGATGGAGATCCAGGAGCAGATCGCGATCAGAACCGCAAATACCGCAATGTACACCATGTCATAAGTCTTGCTACGAGTTGTTGTCTGTGTTGTCATAATAAAAAACCATGCCTTTCTGTCAGATGTCTTTTGTAAAAACCTCTGTTAGAATAGCATGGTGTTTTTCAATTGTCAACCTTTTTATAATATGGTTAACAATCGAGTAGATTCTCTGGTCAGGACTGCTTCATCGCCTTCTTATTCCGGTACATATCCTCATCTGCACGCTCACGCACCTTCTCCGGATCCGTATCATCCGCCGTGAATACAGCATACCCATAGGCAATTCCCACAGGAACGGGAATGATGTTCTTATGATTCAAGATCTCTACATCCTGATCGATCTTATGCATCACACGTTCTATCTTAAAATATCTTCCCTTCGGAATGATACAGCAGAATTCATCTCCGCCAATGCGATAACATTTCCCATAGCGTTCAAAATTGTCCTCTATGATATGTGCCGCGTTGATAATATACTCATCCCCTACCCTATGGCCATATTGATCGTTACACTGCTTAAGATTATTCAGGTCAAAGGTCACTATGACATACCCTTCAAAATCCTTCTCATTTTTCACAAAATAATCATAAGCATTTCGATTGTACATGCCGGTCATGGAATCATTCAGGGCAAACTGTTCCAGCTCCTCCACCCTGCGACCTTTTTTCAGCCGGGCAACCGTCTGTCTGGCGGATTCTATTCCCAGCACCACAATAAAGATCAAGAAAGAGATTCTGCCAAAGACACCTACATCATTGCTGGTTTTATAATAACCACTCACATCTACAATGGTAGCAAAAAATACAAGCAGCAGTGCCCCTACACATGCCTTCAGCCTCTGATCCAGCTGCCTTCTGGCAATTTTGCTACAGATGACCACCAGCAGGTATAGAATCATCAGAATGATCAACGCATGCGTCATCCACAGGCTTCTCCGGAACTCATATATCTCTGTTGCATTCAGTATATGCGTCAGGACGATCAATGCCAGATTAGCATCACAGATAATTCTACAAAACCGGTCATCCCTGATCTCCAGAAAGCTCTTCACAAACAGGATAAAGGACATCGGCAACAGCATGAGCGTAGCAAATGCCAGATAAGAGCATCCCTGCCTGTTGGTCAGGAGCAGCGTTGCCACATCCGTCTCATTGGCCGACCATGTTCCCAGCAGGATCGAAAAAATACCCAGATACAATAAGGTTCCGTCGATCCGGCTTCCGCAGCGGATAACGATCCAATAAATACTAATATACAATCCTATCAGTATCACCATCATGCTGACGAGAAAGGCAGGCATTGCCCGGCGCATCACCCAACGATAGCTATTATAGCCGCCACCGATATAAAACGTCTTCTGCTGGCCTGCCGTTTCCGGATAACAAGGGGTGAACTGTACCTGCAAGCTGCTCACATTACTTGAAAACCTGACAATATTCCAGGTCCAGCCCGGAGTATTTCCCCATATGCCGGGTACAGCATTCAGCTGATAGATCAGCTTCCCATCTGCATACACCACAATCTCCTGATGTGTCGAATAAAACACGATCGAGTTCGTCTCATCATCGTTTTGATCCAATATAAAATCGTACAGCTCCCTGCCGTCATCCAAGACGCTGACTGCGTCCGGCGTACATGCCTGTAATGGCTTTACCTCCGGCACACTGTCTGAGGTGCAGATCATGCACAGAAGCACCATGGCAAATACGACTGATACAATTATAATAAGCTTTCCCTGTTCCTTCTCCATTACTTCCCTCAATATCCAATGCGCTGTTTGGTACTATAGTACTGGTTTCCTTATCATTTGTCAACACAATGTCGTATCTATCTCACGTTTGAAAATATTGTAATTCTGCTCATCCCGGGGAGAACAATAAATAGCCAATTCTATCGTCTTGAAACACCTTCTGTAACGAGCGATCACATTGGAAAACGCAGCTGCCACAGCCTCCGGATCATTCTCAAAAGCTCCGCATCCGAACGCCCCCAGAATGACCACTTCATTGCCTCCCGCCACGGCCACATCCAGAATTCTGGTCAGACGCTTCTCATGCAATGCCTGCTGCTG